>Ga0099825_1003891_pt1 | contig 19754 bp, 6 predicted proteins | sample SiratroredBW_FD_76838 | JGI IMG/M metagenome (GOLD analysis project Ga0099825, IMG submission 76838) | Root nodule microbial communities of legume samples collected from California, USA - Siratro red BW | ecosystem: Host-associated > Plants > Roots > Nodule | place: USA: California | collected... | reverse complement strand
GAGGCACCGTCTGATGGCTCAGATGCCACATGCGAGCTCAGTAAGCAGAGAAAAAACAAAAACCTAAATCTGCTCTAAGGAAAAGGGGCAGAAAATGAACTTACTCTAACGGAGGTTCTGATCAGATAAACTTGCTCTATTCTCCGCCACGAGTCCAATGGTGGGCTCCGCTTGAGAAACTGATGAGGTATGGAAGCAGAGACTCAGAGAGAAGTCAAAGGAAAAGAGGTTAGGGGTTTTAGAGAGATGATGACTTGAGTTGAAATGAGACTTGACTATGTACTTTTTCTATAAATACGCGTTTTTAGTTTAATAATATAATAATCAAGTGCTCATTCCACTTCTACCATTTCACTCAAATGATAGATTTTTTAGGTTGTTACAAAAGGTACACGAGTATAATCCAAAAAGCTCCCCCGAATCATTGCTTTAATTGTATGTCATATTATCCTTAAATTCAAATTGCTTCAATTATTTTCCTGAAATTTTTAGGTAATTGAAATTGTAGCATCTGTGTAACTTTAATGGATTAAAGAAATAGTTTAGAAGAGCAGCTATACAGTGTTAATTTATTTTAGTATATGGAGACATTTAAATGGTTTTTAATTTCTTCTAACGTGAAATTCTCTATTCAAGTGAAGAATATTTTGATAATATTTGATCTTTTATTTGTAACACACTATATATATATATATAACGTGATTGGGAACCAAGTTTGTGTCTTTTGTTGTTGAAAGAAAATAGGAATTTTCTTTGCTCAATAAAATGTTTTGTATTTCTTTTGGCATCCAAGCATATGTTTTTTCCTAAGTCCACAAAAAATGTAACTATAAAATGTGACTAAAAATCAAGGTAAAGTAAATTTCAATGTTCCAAGCTGACAATTTCATAAAACATAATAAAAAAAAATTGTAATTAAAGAACCACACTTGAATCGTAAGGTTGTTAAACCAGTGGAACTTCTTAAACTAATGTAACCATTTAAAAATTTCCAATTATGTTAACACTTAAATACTTAAATTAGTCTATCTAAAATTATCAATTATCCAAATAATTGAGGAATGATACCTATTATGTCACAACACTTTCAGTGATAGGTAAGAATCAACCAACTTGTAAGGATTGAAAATACAAAAAAGAGAAACTATTTTTTTCTTGCCAGGTGTGCTTCTTTAATTACAATTTTTTTTTTCTTTATTATGTTTTATGAACTTGTCAGCTCTGGACATTGAAATTTACTTTACCTTGACTTTTAGTTACATTTTTTAGTTGTATTATGACGTTTCTATAGGATGTTATAATTTTAATCGAATGAAATGTACTTACATGTTTTCTATTTTATATTTTTATCGTTTTAATTATTATTTTCAATTTACCTTTCTAGTTTTAAATACAGAGCAGATGACATTCTTCTTAAAATAAACACACAAAAAACTTTAGGTGCCTTTCATTGAAATAATTCAAAAAAATATATAAATTTTTTTATTTTCAATTTTTTTTTATAAATAATTGACACGTAACAAGATAATGTACATTAAAAATTATTAAAATATTATTTATAAACATAAAATAGATAAATTCTACATAAATAAATAAATAATTATTTTATTAATTTATTGTCTCTCTTTAAAGTAAGTTTCTTTTATCGGTAATAAAAAGTTAAATAAATGCAAAAACAAAACAAAGTTTACAAAATCAGGGCAATGTCTCTTGTCAAATCCTAACTCACTGTCACCCAATCTCATCCCTGTGTATTTTAGATTTCCTCTTTGCACTCACTTGCTCGTATATCACATTAAACCATCACTATGAATCCGTAATCAATCAATACCGATACTATATACTGTTGGCAAAATGTGTCCAATTACATTTTCTTTTTTCTTTTTCTAATAAATTAGAGTGATATGACAGTAATATGATAATAAATAATTTAATAAACACAATCATTTTGTTAAAATAAATTCTAATATTATTTAAAAAAATAAATTTTAAATTTAATTCAATCTTAAAAAAATAACTTATAAAATTTATATTTAATTATAAATTATTAAATAAATCTAAATTTAAATATTGATAGCCCACCCTCGACTGCAGTCCCCTTAGGCTTTTTTTTTTCTACACTCCTGCAATGTTCAGTATTATACCTGTCACACTTGTCCTGTGGAGCTGAAATATAGCCCTGATGTTGTACTTCTTGTACATAATATTTTAATATTTCAGCTCATCTTCCTGCATTCAGATATCATAACAATAAAGTGACATAGCTCCAGAAAGCAGATCACCCGAATGAACCCCTTTTGATTGGTACATAAGAATTCCATTTGGTGTTTCACCTCTTCTTAGAAACTGTCCTCCCAGATCTTCTACAGTAACCCAATATCCTCATTTTGTTTGCTCATATGTTACCATTTACAGCTTACCTATTTCTCGTTATTCAAGCAATTAGTCAGTCTCAATATAAAAGACTGATTTTCTTATACTTATTAGTTATCCAAGATCAAGGCTTAAAGTGGCCACACATATTTTCACATTTCATTTTGTTTATATTTATTTAATGTATGAATTCAAATTGCTGAAAATGTTCTTTGATAATGTGGCTGCCTTACACAGAAAGAACAGGTGAGTCGTTGTTTCTCCCTGCATTTCATATCGTCCATCACTATTCCTCTTATCCTTTGTTGCTACTTTACTATTTATAATTCGTGAAGCGAAATGTTGAGCTGATCGGTAGGCATTAATATTTCAAAACTTTTGGTACAACTCCTCATTCTCCCGCTTAGCCTTGCTGTGTACTAATTTGTTTTATCAATTTTCCAACTCCAAGCACCTCCCTGCCCTAGATTACCATGTTTTATCCTATTTCTTGCATCAAATTATTGACCATGAACTTTTTCTATTCAAACCTCCGCAATTCTAGACACCATTCCTATGTGTTGTCTTTCCACACCCCGATTCCTCTTAAAATAGCATCCTTTAAGCATGAATTACATTATAATACGAGAAATCTTTACCTTAAAAAGAAATTTTAAATATTCACTCAGGACCTAGCCTTCCCATCATTTCCCTAATAAGATTATATTTATATTGAATAGTTTTAAATTCTTGGCTCCCAGACCATTATGTTTTGTTTAGATAAAGGAATGAATTTGAAATGAAAATATATAAAAATTTGATTGTTTGGATTGAGAGAAAAATAATAAGATTTAAATGAAAAGTTTATAAAAATTTATGAATGATGTGATGTATATGATTGATAAAATAATATTTTAATAGATAAAATTGTAATTTAAATTAATTTAAAATTAAATATACTTAATTTATTAAATGAAATTAATAAACTATTATTTTTAATTGATATAATTATAATCTTATCAATTATTTTAAAATAAAAATTAAATTATTATTTAATAATGTTATTATTTTTATAAGATTATTTTAATTTTAATTTTAATTTAGTTTTATTATTATTGTTGTTTATTTTTATATCAATATTATTAATATTTTATTCTTCTAATTATCTTAATTTATTATTATTTTTATAAATTTATTATTAAATACTTTTATTTTTCTTATTATTTTATTAGATTCATTATTTAACTTTCTGTTTAAATCTTCGGCCATCCACGAAAAAAATAAGAGATAGTTTTTTTTTCTTCTTTTTCGTAATAAAATAATATTTTACTTTTTGATTTTTGTGCTTTTCACACCTTTTTTACTATATAGTCTTTTCATTGGTGCATGTAAACGGACCTTTAGAGTTACAAATAGTATCCCATTCCTATCCTATCCTAGTAAGAAGTTCTTTTTGTATTTTGATTATCTCTTTCAGTATAGTATTTGTTATCCTAAACATTGATATAAAATATAAAGGAGTTGTGGACAATATAGATTTAATTAAAGTGATCCTTTTTGTAAAAGAAATGTGTTTTTCTTTTCACTTAGCCAACCTCTTTAATTTTTGCCAAAATATTCACCCCAAAACTCCTTTCTTGTATGATTTACCCTACCAGTGCTCCTAGGTAAGTGAATGGAATCCTCATGTTCTACAATTTAGTACTTGAGAGAACATGTGGATGTTTCTTTGTCCAATCCCTAAGACTCCTAGTCTACTTTTATGTAAATTGACTTTAAGACCGTAATTCAGTTCAAAACATTTTAAAATGCTTTTGATAGTTAGAATGTTTTCTAACTTAAGATGATATACAAATATTATATCATCGACAAATTGTAACATACTTACACTTATTGTATCCCTTCCCACCCAAATCTCTTCTAGCATCCTTTTGTTTTCTGCTTGCCCAATTGCACAAACTAACCCTTCTGCCACCATAAGAAACAAAAGAGTTGTTAATGAGTTCTCGTGCCTTAAGTCTTTCTCTGGTTTAAACTTTTTAATTGAACTTTCATTCACTAAAATTAATATCGCACTACAAGAAAAAAGCTATTTAGAGACCAATTTTTAGCTACCAAATGAAATAGTTGTTAATTATGACCAAAATAGTCATCACATTAAATTTTGGTTGCTAAATAACTACAAAATATGAATTTAGTGACCAATTAAGTCAAGATAATTGGTATCTAACATTAGCTACCAAAGTTTTAGTGACCTATACCATTAGATTCTAAATTGGTATCTAATTAAGTTAGAGACTAAGTTAGAATCTAATAGTGTAGGTCACTAAAACCTTGGTAGCTAATGTTACATATCAATTATCTTGACTTAATTAGTCACTAAATTCAATCATTACTTCTATTTTATAGTTATTTAACAACCAAAATCTAATTTGGTGACTATTTTGGTCACAATTAGCAACCATCACTACAAGAAAAAAGTTGTTTAGAGACCAATTTTTAACTACCAAATGAAATGGTTACTAATTGTGACCAAAATAGTTATCAAATTAAATTTTGGTTGCTAAATAACTACAAAATATAAGTAATGATTGAATTTAATGACTAATTAAGTCAAATAATTGGTATCTAATATTAGCTACCAAAGTTTTAGTGACTTATGCCATTAGATTCTAATTAATATCTAATTAAGTTAGAGACTAATTTAGAATCTAATGATATATGTTACTAAAACCTTGATAGCTAATGTTAGATATCAATTATTTGACTTATTTGGTCACTAAATTCAATCATTACTTATTTTGTAGTTATTTAGCAACCAAAATCTAATTTAGTGACTATTTTGGTCACAATTAACAACTATTTCATTTGGTAGCTAAATATTGGTCTCTAAATAATTTTTTTTTTCTTATAATACATTTCATTTGATAGCTAAAAATTAATCTCTAAATAATTTTTTTGTTGTAATGTCGATACCAACTCTAAGCATCTCCTTATTCACTTACATTATTTAAGACTCGAATCTTTCAATCATATAAACTAGAAAATCCTAACTTATTGAATCACATGTCTTCTCAAAATTTGTTATCACCATTATATAACTATGTTTTTTTTGTTCTTTTTGACCCCATCTAAAGCGTTATTGACTACTAGCACAGTATTCAACCTCCCTCTTCTCTCGAGATTATCTTTTATTTGTGATCTTGTGTATAATTTTTTTCTAAGAATTTTCTGTATTTAGTATCAATCTTACAAGTGATGCATTCACTAGAAAATGCTATTTTAAGAATGTTCCAAAACTCTTTTATGAAGTTAAAGACATTTAGTCCTAGGCTTTTTTCACTATCACACTCCCACACTATTTCTCTAACCTCGTCTTTTATGAACCTACTTGTAAGCATTGCATCATCTTCGTGTTTTTTAGAAAAGCAAAATAACAAAAGAGTGAATCATATCAAAGTTAAATAAAGTCAAAATACTTAAATGTGAATAAATAAAGGAATACATGGTGATAATATATACAGTGGTTACATTTTCATTAGTTAGGCACATAATACCAATTTGCACTATTTTTCAAATGTATTTTTTTACAACAAATATAACCTGCGTAGTTACAAACTCTCATTAACAAATATGATGTATTCTATTTCTAATCTAAATCTAGGGTTATAATTTATAAGGTACAAAGATAATATTATTATTCTTTTACTTAATACTCAAATTTTGATTACCTTCTTTCATATTTATAAATGTAATAAACTTACTCCATTCCAGTCTTCATTGTAAAAAGCCTCGTAAATTATAATTACAATTTTCACCACCCTTAATCTAATATATTATTTCTGTATGTTGTTTCCTACATTTAAATTTTTTTATTTATGATTTATTTGAAAAAAAATTTCAAAAAATTATTTTAGCAGCAAACTTTTTCATAAAAAGTTAATTTATATAAATATTTCATGTGCCTTTTCTAAATTCTTACTTTTAACTTGGGGATAAATTAATTTCATCTTATAACAAATTCTTTTTTTTTACTTTTCTTTTTCTCCTTGCAAGTACACACAAAAAAAAAATCCTCCAAACATATTTGACTAATTACTAACAGTATTATCAATTAAATACCTAATTAATTTGACATTCCTTATGCAATTGTCCTCTATCAGAACAGTAGTCATACACCAGATGTTTCTTTCTCACATACTGGTATGCCTTTTGTTGGTGAGGGTTTAGTTGCCAATGTTTGTGATCATTCCACCATAAATAAGGAGAATAGCAGACAAATTTGTTGTGGTTTTGGGTTTGGCAACCATGAATATTGAAACCTTGAAAGTGAGCAGTGAAGGGTGCTTGGTTCCAGTCAATTCTCTTCCCATTAGATGCCCAAGGTTCACCATTCCATATGCTAGCCATAACATGCATTTGTTGCCAAGGAAAACTCACTCCAACCTTGGAGTTGTTCTTGAATACCCTAATTGGTATTTTATCCACGTAAAACCTGAAAATATTCAAACTCAACAAAAATTAAAAAAATATCATGTGTAATTGTCTTAGACATAAATATAACTAAATTATAATATAAAAGTAAGTGTAAATTTTCATCTTATAAAATTGTTTGGTAAAATGTAAACTTAAATTTCAATTTCTTAACCTATATGTTATTTTAAAGCACATGAAACTCAAGTAGCATTTAAGTGAGTTTAGAATATACTATTATTTTACTCTAGTTGTGTGTGTGTGAGAGTGACTCTGTGATAATTTTAAAGTATTGAAATTAAGCTTGACAAAAGTTATATTATGCATGTCAGATTCAAAAATCAAGAGACTCTGGATTCTGCTTCAAATTCATTACTTCTTTCACAAAAGGGATTGGTGCATTGGATACATTTGATAAACTCAAATTAATGATGGAAGGCAATAAGTTTCAATTTTGTAGTACAATTGTAATTTAGAAATGGTAATTTTTTTTAGTTTGATAAAATAAAGGAATAATAAAAAAATAAAAAAAAACAGTTGAAGACAGAATTAGACTTAGCAAGATAAAAAGCAAATACACAAAACCTACTCACCATTTGAATGGGACGACTATACTAATAAATTAATTAAGTTGATATATTTTATTCAAATGAATTTTTTTTCATACTTTCTTAAAAGAATTTGGAGTCTTATCCTTTTAATTTATTTTATCCATAAAACCGTATTTCATTACCGATAACAAAACATATATTATTGCCTCTTTTTTTTTTTTTTTTTTAAATTAGACCTATATTTAGAAAGAATCACAGTGCACAAAAAATTTACTAGTTTATAAAATTGTTATAATACTTTAATAACTCAAACATACCCTGCTAGATGTTCCATAATTTATAGGAAGAAAGAAGTAATTTTGTTTTTCAAGTAGCTCGTGCCCTTATATTTTAATCAAGAGCAGATTGTAGTTTGAATCAGATAAATATCTAGGCAAGTTCATAACACTAGTGAGATATTAAATTCAATAATAGTAATTACACTATTTGATGTTGGTTCCAAAGGACTCCATATGTATGAAAATCAATTGTGGGATCAAACCAGAGACTATGTCTTTGCTCTCTGCCACCTTCATCATTTGCAAAAATATTGGTTTGCAACATATGAGGCTCTCCATTGTTTCCCAAGAATTCAAAGTCAATCTCATCGTGTTTTTCTCCCATATGTTCATAGACAGTTGAAGTCAGCTACAATTACAAAAAAAAAATACTCAATTTAACCTAATTATATATCTATCTATCTATCTATCTATATATATATATATAAAGGTAAGATTAATTCATACGTAAAAGGCTGTCACAACTCCTCTAGAATCCTTGTTGGGTATCTTTATTCTCATTTGAAAGAATCCAGAAGCGTAGTCCAATTTTGATCTGAAGCCAGCCCCTACATAGTAAACAGTAGTTAAAAATTTGAGAATTAAACTATACCATTACTTTTGCATAATATAAGCTACTAAACATGCTACATGCATTTGCTGAGTTAACTCTAGCTTGTAGTATTATAGAATAATTTACGGAATATAGTAATATTACTTAGTAACTATATAACTTTTTGTCTGGTATGAAAACTCACTCATTATGAGAACATAAGAGACTATAAGATATGCTTCTTGAGTACTTTTTTAATTCTTTTATTCATAGAGAAAAACCAAACACAGATATAACAAGGTACGTATTGTCTAACATGACTCTCTTAGATCACATAATATATAAAAATAAATAAATATTTTTACAAAAGGACCATTAAAATGAAAAAAAAAAACAAAATTATTTTGAACGAATTTGAATTCTCTAGTACTATTCTTTTATTATGTTTTCAAAATATATTACATTTTTTTAATGTATCAAATATCAAAATCAATAGATTTTGATATCACACTAGAAAAGTAACATCTAAATTTCAGAATTAGACTCATAGGAGTAGCCAAATAGCATATATATTAGGTAGCAGAGTTAAAGAGCCTCTTCTCTCTTTTAATCAAACAGTAAGCCTTTTACATGCATAAAATTATACAAACCTGAAGTTTTATCAATTGAGAGTTGAACTTCTCTACCATGTTGTAGAAAAAAGACATGACGGTTTCCCCATACAACCTTGTAGTTCTGTTGGAAGCCAACTTCAGCAGTTTTTCTAGCATATGCTATGGCCAGTGCCACAAAGAGAAGAACATAACAGAAGCTGCATAACAGTTTAACGGTTAATAAATTACCATAAAAGCGAACAGAATTTGAACACAAAAAGGGGCTTTTCCTACTGTATATGCACTTACTTTTGTTGTTTGTGCAAATGAACCATTATGTCAAACAAAGTACACCACACTGTTTTTTTGTGTGAAGTTTGTTGTGATTTTCATTGTAATTTATAGCAATGATTATGGATTATGTGTACAGTATCACAGGTTAATGAATCTTAACTACATTTCCATGTCAAAGCAAAAACTTTGGGTGAGGAAGAAGTGAAAGTGTAAAGTGACAGATACATTCATTAAAGCAGCACACAAGTTGTGGCTCGTAAGCTTGTGAATGTCCTATTTATTCCTTCAAGTTGATCTATTTTCACGTTACTCTTGCCTTGTGAAAGGCCCCTCCTTGTTACTATGCACCACCCCTATAAAGGTGATGAAAATCCCAGTGACTACGCACGTACACGTAAGCAGATATATTCTATCAATTTCTACGATCGATCATCTTGCACAGATCTATGCTTACTATATATCTGGAATTTGATGTCTTGTTTTCTGTTATCTGCATCTTCTACTTGAAAAGGAAAAAGGAAACTCAAGTTGTCATGCAAAAGGCCATATCAATGCTATTTTACTAGTCTTTCCTTTTCGTAAGTGATAAATCCATATGAAAATATAGCAGCCTGCTTAAAATTGTTGAATATTCGTAACAATAATACTTACTATACATGGATCATTTGGATTTACCATTACAAAAAGAAAATTCTAATCCATTATTTTTTTACTGTTATCTTTTTAAAGTGAAGAATTGTCAATGAGAAAGATAAAATTTGAATTTCTTTTTCTCGGAAATGAAAATTTACTGTAGCCTTATTAGTTATTATTTTGATTTCAATAGTTAACATTTGAATTTCTTTTTCTCGGAAATGAAAATTCACTGTAGCCTTATTTTCTGGATGCCGTTTCCAATGAAATTCATTATTCCACATTTTGTGGGTTTTTTTCCAGCTCAATAGTTTTTTAAAACATTCTATGGAGCGTTGGAAAATATATAAATGAGATTTTGATTACAAAATTTAAAAATTTACTCTCGATTGTATAATCAAAAGATATATTTTAGATTGTGAACTTCATAATACAGTTTTGGTTTTTTAATTATATAATTTGAAAAATATTAACAAATTATACCATCTAAAATATATTTTCAAATAAAAAATAATTTCTTTTTTTTATATTACATAATTTAAAATACATTTCTAGATTGTTAGAAAATATATTTTTATATAGTACAATTTAGAATGTTCCTAATTCATGAACAATTTGAACCTTTTTTCGACACCAATTGCAGTGTCAGAAGAAAATATAAGGAGACGAAGAAAAGATCTTTTTGTCTAGCAGTGGGCCGAAATAAGATCAAAATGAATATAATCTTTCAATAGTTATTGTAATCATCATTAAAAATAATTAATAATATTTTTGTGAGAAAGGAGTGTGACTATCTTGAAGTAAAAAAAAGTGGTGTTCTTAAGAAATTGGTATTTTTAAGAAATGATTGTGAAGTTGTTGATAAAATTCGAAAAAGATTTATCTAGAAAAAAAATTTCAATACTTAAATCAATAAAAGTTTAAAAAATTGTATAATATATGAGTATGAAGAAAATAAGAGAATTGATTAAATTTATATTATTATATCTTGATATATCTTTATATATCCCTGATACAGGGAGGTACAAATAGTACTATTATAAGATAATAAAAAATTCACTGTGAAGGAGGAAAACAATTTTGTTTTGAGAAAGAAAGATCCTTACTGTGATCTAATTTGTGTTAATGAGTACTACTGTAAGAAGAAGATCCACAAAAATAATACGAAGCAAGAGTTAACGTTTGAATGAGGATAAAGTAAAAAGAAAAGACGCAAGTAAAAGGGCAAAGAAAGGGAGGTAAAGTGTATAAAATTAATTACAATGGAGAAATAATAAGAAACATCATGAAATTTTCTGTACTAAAACAGGAAAAAAATGATTTTTTTTTTTTTTTAGTTTATAATAATCAAAAACATCACTGATGAATCTAAAGGACTACTATTGGCCATATAAAAATGTGGATAAGATTCACATGATAGTCTTTTTACAAAAATGTACTTAGACTGTAGACTTGTAGGAAGCTTGTGTATCTAGCTCACTTAAAAGAGGAGACATTGCTTATCCCATGAGTATTGTAAATAAATTCATGTATAATCTTGGAGAAAACCATTCTTATTTTGAGATATTTAAAATTTTGATCCACTAGAAGAAACCTTTTTCTAAAGAAAATGAAAGCAATCGAAGTGTAAGTGTGTACTTACTGATGTTGGTTGGACTGAATTCACACGTAACAATGACATCGCAGTTTTCTTTATCAGCAGTGATATCCCACTTGAAATGCGTAGATCAAATTTAAGGCGAGAGTTGATTCAGTTTGAAATTTTATAAGTATTTCGATTTTCGAGCTTTCATGTTTGAGCAACCTATATATATAAATTTAACATTTGATTTGATTTTATATTAAAAAAATTTCATATAACTTACTTTTAGTTTTTATCTTATTTTCTTTTAGGATAAATACATTGAGTTCAATTAACATACTTGTTTTAATTTTATATATATTTTTGGTTAATTTAATATTTATTTATTGTTTTGGCTATAACATTTTATGTAGGTATTATTTTTTTTATTCGAATTGTAATTTACTTTACAGTTTTAGAATTTTATGTATGTAGTTCTTTATGAGAACAAAATTTAAGTAAATTGTTTTATGAAAAGATAAGTGGGATCAGAGCAGAATGAGTAGTTTCAATTCTTTCAATTGCTTTATATTAAGAAACTGAAAAATGAATTCTTTTAATTTTTATTATTTTTTTAATTAATTTCAATTAAAAATAAATAGGTGTAATTCAAATCCAATGAATTCTCTTTAATTTCAATTAAATAGAATATTAATTTTTTATTATTTTCAATTAATTTGAATTAAACAATTATTTTTTTAATTTTAATTAAATATGAATCCCCCTTAATTTTAATCAAACAGAAATGAATGGTACACTTAGACATATAGAGGAGCATGTGGGTGGGGTTTAGGAGAATAATTTGACTTGCTGGTCCTAGACGGGAGAGAGAGTGCGGATTGAAGAAATGATGAGTTGCGCAAGAAAATCGGCCGGGCCCAAAAGCACGAGGGGTGCATGATAAAAAATAAATGGTGTGAATAGTAGAGTCCATTTTTTTATTTGAAAACTTAAGGGGTTGATGGTCATGGTCCAAAAGATTGTCAAGACCTTGCTTTGCAGGGATCACGGTCCAAAGAGTGTCAAGATCTTGCTTTGTAGGGGATCACAGTCCAAAATATAGGTGAAAATGGCAAGACCTTGCTTTGCAGGGGATCATGGTCCAAAATATGGCCGAGACCTTTACTGTGTCTAAAGGGTCACACACATATTAACTGATAAAAGATATGTGAGGACGAGACCTTGACAATGTCGAAAGGGTCTCAAATTAAATATTGAAAAAAACTGAGGTTGAGACCATGATCGTGTCGAGAGGGTCTCAAATTAAATTTAAAAAAAAGTGAGGTTGAGAGCATGCTCGTGTCGAGAGGGTCTCAAATTAATTTTAAAAAAAGTGAGGTTGAGACCATGAACGTGTCGAAAGGGTTTCAAATTAAATTTTGAAATAAGTGAAGTTGACACCACGACCTTATTTAGAGGGTTCCAAATTAAATTTTGAAAAAGGTGAGGTTAAGTCCAAGACCGAGTCGATAGGGTCTCGAATTAAATTTGAATAAAATGAGGCTGGGACCATGACCGTGTCGAGAGGGTCTCAAATTAAATTTTGAAAGAAATGGTTGAGACCAAGACCATATCAAGAGGGTCTCAAATTAAATTTAGAACAAAGTGAGGTTGAGACAATGACCGTGTCGAGAGGGTCTCAAATTAAATTTTGAAAAAAGTGAGGTTGAGACCGTGACTGTGTCGAAAGGTCTCAAAATTTGGGAAAAGTGAAGTTGAGACAATGACCATCTTGAAAGGGTCTCCAAATTTTGAAAAATAGTGAGGTTGAGACCATGACCATGTCGAGAGGGTCTCAAAATGAAATTTTGAAAAAAGATGAGGTTGAAACCATGACCGTGTCAAGAGGGTCTTAAAATTTGGAAGAAAGTGAAGTTCAGACCATGACCGTGTCGAGAGGGTCGAAAATGTGGAAAAAAGTGAGGTTGAGACTATAACCTTGTCGAGAGAGTCTCAAAATTAAATTTTAAAAAAGTGAGGTTGAGACCATGAGCATGTTGAGAAGGTCTTAAAATTTGGAAAAAATGGAGGTTGAGAGCATGACCGTGTCAAGAGGGTCTCATAATTAAATTTTGAAAAAAGTAAGGTTGAGACCATGACCGCGTCTAGAGTTTCTTAAAATTTGGAAAAAAATGAGGTTGAGACCATGATCGTGTCAAGAGGGTCTTAAAATTTGGAAAAAAGTGAGGTTGAGACCATGACAGTGTTTAGAGGGTATAAAAAAAGTGAGCTTGAGACCATGACCGTGTCAAGAGGGTTTCAAAATTTGGAAAAAAGTGAAATTGAGACCATGACCGTGTCGATAAGGTCTCAAAATTTGGAAAAAAAGTGAGCTTGAGACTATGACCGTGTCAACAGGGTTTCAAAATTTATAAAAAAAGTGAAATTGAGACCATGACCATGTTGAGAGGGTCTCAAAATTTTGAAAAAGTGAGGTTGAGACCATGACTGTGTCGAGATGGTCTCAAAATTTGGGAAAAAGTGAGGTTGAGATCATGACCGTGTCGAGATGGTTTCAAAATTTGGAAAAAATTGAAGTCGAGACCATTACCATGTCGAGAGGGTCTGAAAGTGATAAGAAAAAGTGAGATTGAGATCATGACCGTGCCGAAGATCTCAACCAATAATATATGAGGCACAGACAAACAATATGTGAATGTTGAAATGAACAAGGTTGATGAATGTTTTGAGGTGAGTGCATGAATGCATGAACATATGCAATATTTTTCATTTTTCCTATTCTTGTGAATGAGAATGTAAACAAATGCATGATACTCTATTTTTCACTTTTGTTATGTTTATTTGAATATGAGTGCATGGATGAATACATTGGGAATGCATGACACTTTATGTTTTATTTTTGCTATTAGCCTTTATTTTTTCATTTTTTTGAACAAGAATGCATAAAATTCTTTTTAATGAGTATACATGAGATTCTATTTTTCATTTTTTTCATTTTTAATTTTTTGATTTTTTTAATGAGAATGAATGAGATTTTATTTTTTATTTTTGTATGAGACTCTATTTTTTTCATTTTTTTGAAAAAGGATGTATTGATGAATGCATAAGGCTTTATTTTTCATTTTTATTTATTTTTTGATTGAGAATGCACGAATGAATGCATAAAACTTTATTTTTCATTTTTTTAAAATCTTTTTAAGTCGACATGTAAATTAAATGTTCCTTTTACAATCATTGAATTCATTCGATATCAAAATTTTGTTTTGTTCTTGAAAATGATGGATGTTTTTAAATATTAAAGCTAATGTTAAAATTGGGGCATTATTGACTTTTTCCTTAGCAAAAATTTTAGTACATGCGCTTGAATCCATAGGTGGATGAAAAATGTGGGAGAGAAAGTTGAAGAGGTTTGAAGAAAAATGGGATTGCACAACTTCAGATATGTTATCATTTGCATGTCCCTCTAAAAGGGAATATTTTATGTAAGGTATTCATGTGAAATAGGATTGTCCCCAGTTTTGGTGTATTGGGTAGGCTAAGTGAACTGTAGATTGCTTATTTGAAGGGTAGAATAAATAGCTAGGATTTTATGAAGACCTACTGATGCATCATCATATAGAGAAAATTGTATCCCTAAAAGGAAACAAATGGAAACTATCCCAGTTTAGAAGTACAAGAGAGAAGAAAGGTTTGGATGGAAAGTGATTTGTGTTTTGTAAGGTGGAAAGAAAGGATTGTCCCAGTATTGCTTTACTCTCAATCAGTTTGATAAAACTCAATATTTTTCAATTAGAGGTATTTCGATAATTTTCATTCTTTTTTTCTCCTTTTTTTTTCTGACATGTATTATCAGTCACATCTTTTTGTTCCAATGTTAAGGTTTATGAAAATCATCACAATCATTCTTCAATCAATATGAACTTTATTAGGCTTGCAACATGGCCAAGGGTTACAAGGTGGCGAAGAAAAGGATATAAAGACTCAAAAATTATTTGTGGGTTTATATTATTATTTTTTTTAAACAAGGATCCCTAACCAAGTGTTGTGGAAAACAATCAAGGTTTTCCTTTATAAGACTTCCATAACTATTTTTCATATTTTTCTTCTTTTCATTTTTCCTTTTCTATTCTTCTCTCTCTCTTTTTCTTTTACTTTTTCATTTTTTCATCTTTTTATGATAACATTTCTTGTTGTGGATTCACATTATTCTTCGATGGATTTATTCTATTTGACCTTTTGAAGCTTTTGACATACACCTTAGATTGAGTTTTAACATAATGAAGATCCTTGCTTAGGGAATTTTGAAAGTAAGTATTTTTTTTAGCTCAAAAAGGGTGCAAAGGATTTGCAAATTTTTTTTGGATGAAGAAACATGACCATATAGCATCTTGATTCATGATTGCCTAATTTTCAAAGAGATTAACAGTGAAACAAAATTTACTGACTTCTAACACATATTGCTTTTTCTTTTCTATTTTTTTTGTCCTATCTTTTGCTTAAATCGTCCTTTTGGGTTTTCAATCTAACGGATTTCATTATTTTTTTAAAATATTTTTTTTATTTGCCTCTATAGATTGGAGATCAACCATCTACTCAACTAATTGAGAGAAACTGGATATTTTTGCCCTAGTGTGATATTTTTGTATTGTTATTTCAAGTGATGATAGCAACTAGAGCCAATCCTTTCATTTTGGGATTTTGGGGATGAGGAAAGGCCAAAAGGTGTCAAGTTACATTTATGCAAATGCTTCAATGGAAAAGCCATTGTTTACCTCTTTATTAAAAGATCAAGCTTCAAAATATTATTTTTCACAATATCATGAATTCAAAAATTGTATCAAAGGCAATAATTGACTCATATGACAACGATTCTCTCTCTCTATTTTTTTCATTTTTTTATATACACTAAAATGGGAAACAAACAAATTTAAAAATTTTGCAATGCATTTTTTTTAAATTGTTAGGAGAAAATATGTTGTGAAATGAAACATGGATGCATGTCAAGATGTTTGTTAAGATATATGATGGATGTGAAGATATATGATACATGTATAAATATGTGACACACGTTTAGATGTATAATGAATGTCTAAATGTTAAGATGTATGATACATGTCTAAATATGTGACACACGTCTAGATGTATAATGAATGTCTAAATGTTAAGATGCATGTTATGCATGCCTAGATGTATGATGAATGTCTAAATGTTAAGATGTACTATACATGTTAAAATATGTGATACATGTCTAGATGTATATGTCTAAATGGAGGATGTAGGATGCATGTCTAAATATATTATACATGCCTAGATGTATGATTCATGCAAAACTAAATAATGCATGTATGTCACTATTCATGGATGAATATTATGTATGGTGCAAAGTGACATGATAATGCAAAAATTTATGAACTAAAAATTATATACATGTTGTTCATGCATGAAGATGAAATATGAATACATGTTTATATGTACCATGCATAACATAATGAAAAACAATGCATGCTTGTACCCTCAAGGGGTACTTATTCGTGATATGTGGATGCAAATGTGATACACTTATTAGTATGTGTAAGAAAAATGGTTTTATATTTTCAAAGTTATTTTATAAAGTGTAATATTTTTTAATGAGATTTTCTTTTAAAGAAAGTATTATTATTATTTTTAATCAATAACTCAAGAACAGTCGGTGAATAATAGAGTTACATAAACTCTCCCTTAGTGCCCTAATTAACGTTCGACTTAATGGAGTTTAGGTTATAGGTCTGTAAATGCATGCTCACATAAGATAACTTTCCTAATTCCTATTAAAGGCCACTAGAGCTATGACTCACTCCACAGCACATCCATATCTTTCGGTAAATGACGTCTTTATGGATATGAGATCCATAAGGAAGTACATCCCCCAGTCTTGCTACACAAGCCATCTATTTCTAAGTTTTCATAGACCTAGGTATAGGGCCTCACTCATGATATGCAAGAATGTGTGTGTGAAGCGCGAAAAATACATAACCAAACCCCTCCTACAAACCAATAAGAAAAGTTTCCAAGTAGATATATAACATGTTGTTTACCCTAGGGTTCAATATTTCTACAGTAATTGTAAAAGCAATAAAGCATACAAACATATATACAAAAGATAAACAATCATATATAAAAAAGAAAAGGGAAAGATAAATATTTAGAAAACCACACAGTTTTACTCATTTAATTAAATAGGCCTAACTCTCAAAATGTCCCTAGCAGAGTCGCCATTTGTCGCAACTAGAATCAGACGGGGAACGACGATAAATGTTTTTAAATTATAAAAAATAATATTTATTAGAGTTGGAGTCGCCGCCGTAGTTTATAATGGAAAATAATGGGAAAACCAAGAAAGAAATATCTGTGAACCAGATACAGATTCGGGAGTCGGTTACGTGTGGGGAAGGTATTAACACCCCCACAACGTCCATTCTAAGACAATACCTTTAATCAAATAAGAAATATGAGTGCTGTTTTATGAAAAGTTATTTTTCCTAAAATAATAACAATAAAGATGCAAGTAAAGACAAATAAAAATAAAGAAAATATTTTTTATTTTGGGCTCGACAAGGATTAATCTTGCTTTTACGTATTTCCATCCGTGATGGAAAATTAGGCTTTACGTAGTTCTAGTTTGAAATTGTTTGATGAGGTGTTGGTATTTTTAATTTTGAAAGTTTATATTTTTTATTGTTTTTATAAATGTTTTATATTTTTTAATTTTTGAAAATTTGATATTTTTTGTTTTCTTAAAGAGAAAAATGCATATCAGATATTGCTTGATACGTGCAGTCATGTAAATATTTAAATAAAATACTGAAAATTAAATTCAATATGATGTGTGCGGTAATTTGAAGATTTAATCTAAATATTTTTAACTAAAGCTCAAGAAAAATATTTGTATTTAATAATTTTTATTTATTTATTTTTGAAATTTAAAATTTTAATATAATAAAATTTAGATTTGGAAAGATGTGTACGGTCATAAATATGTAAATTGCATTTTATAAAATTTGAGAAATCTAAAAGATGAATTCTCTTACTTCTATATTATTTTCATTTAATTTTAATTAAAAACAAACAGGTACAATTCAAATCCAAGAATAAATTCTCTTTAATTTCAATTAAACAAAATATGAATTCTCCTTAATTTTGTATGATTTCCAATTAATTTTAATAAATAAATTAATTCTCTTTAATTTCAATTAAATAGAATATGGGTCTTCCTTAATTTCAATCAAACATAATGGTATATTTAGAAATATACAGGAGCATGTAGGAAGACTTTATAGAATAATTTGACCTATAGGCCTAAGAGCGGAGAGAGGGAGTGCAGATCGGGAAAATGAGGAGTTGTATAAGAAAATCAGCCTCTAGCCCAAAAGCAGGAAGGGTGCATGATAAAAAAAACAATTGGTGTGAATAATATACTCCATTTTTTTTATTTTAAACCTTAAGGGGTTGGGCTTTTAATCAATTTTTAATTTTTTGGAGACTATTTTAAAATGGACCAAATTTTCTTTTTTTTTTTTTTTTAATTTAATTTAAATAATGCAGCCAATGAATATATATATTTTTTCTTTATTTTTTAGTAAAAGGATACAGACAATCATAAAACTAACCACAAAGTGCAGGAAAGCATTAAGATTACTGCAGAAGATGATGAACCAGTGAATCAGAAGATTGTCACAGATCAACTGGGTAAATCTGAAAAAGACAATCAATCGGATGAAGTTCAATCGATTGAACCACAAGAACAACTGATTGAATTTGGCACTAGAGCAGCAACAACCAGTACTGAACTACCTAGAGAATGGAGAGTTCCTAGGAATCTATCACTGGACAATATCATTGATTAGGTACAGAAGGGAGTAACCACTAGAAGATCCATGAATCATTTTTGTGAACATATGGCCTTTGTGTCACAAGTTGAACCCAAGTCAGTGGGTGAAGCACTTAAAGATAGCAACTGGATAAATGCCATGCACGAGGAACTGAATCAATTTGCGAGAAATGAGGTCTGGACACTTGTTCCTAGATCAGAGGAGATGAATGTGATTGGAACCAAGTGGGTTTTCAAGAACAAGATAGATGAACAAGGTGTCATTGTGAGGAACAAGGCGCAACTTGTGGCAAAAGGATATAACCAAGAAGAAGACGTCGATTTTGGTGAAACTTATGCGCCAGTAGCTAGATTGGAAGCAGTCAGATTGCTACTAGCATATGTTTGCTTGAAGGGGTTCAGATTACATTAAATGAATGTCAAAAGCGCTTTCTTGAACGGGTTCATTGATGAAGAGGTCTATGTGAGCCAACCCCCTGGATTTGAAGATCACAACAATCCAGATTACGTTTTCAAGCTCAAGAAGGCCTTGTATGGGT
>Ga0099825_1003886_pt1 | contig 19768 bp, 13 predicted proteins | sample SiratroredBW_FD_76838 | JGI IMG/M metagenome (GOLD analysis project Ga0099825, IMG submission 76838) | Root nodule microbial communities of legume samples collected from California, USA - Siratro red BW | ecosystem: Host-associated > Plants > Roots > Nodule | place: USA: California | collected... | reverse complement strand
TCTAGATAAAATGTCTAACGAAAAATACCGTGTAGAGGTATTTGGAATTATAATAAAAATACTTAAATAATGGTTTTGATATATACTAAAAAAGTAAAAAATAATTATGAAATTTATTAGAAAATTTAAAACAAAGAAATTAATATTTTAAAATGATTTTAAAATCCCTAAATGGATTGAAAATAAACTTATTTAATTAATCATATTGTTATAAATCTTATTTTTACTACATAAACAGATACTACTTGAAACACAAGATAATTATTTTCGTCCAAAATATCACTAATCAAATCAGTTAATAAAATTATTTGATTTTATAAACTGTAATAATCAAATTATTTAATTTATAGAATATTTTCTAGAAATAATACACTAATATATATATATATTACACATTAATGAAAATTTATCTACACGGATTAACTATAACATCATATTTTCGTTTCTCCTCTTTCTTTCCACAGTGTAAAATGTAAATTCTAAAATTCTCATTCTAAGATAAGTTTACCTCTTAAGTTGTTATATTTATTTATATTTCTTACACAAGAAATGTACATTCTAGAACTTCCCAGAACACTGAACACTCATTCTAATAGAAGATACTGAAGGTAGATATTTATTAAATAAAAAAAAATTAAACTCTTGATTTAATTCTTATTTTTAGTCAGGTTTCATCCAAACAAAAGAAGTTGGACAAGATTTCGGAATCACTTCTTTATAATTAAATATTCACTGTTTACAATGTTTTAGTTTACAAAATTAAATATAAAAATCTGGTTTATAACTGTTTCTTAAACATGTGAGGAGTTCATACCTTTTGATAAGTACATAATAGTCAATGATACTAATGAAAAACAAGGTTTTTAGCAATAATTTATAATTTACAATTTCTTTCTACAGTTTTTAAAACAAAAAATAATTCATTTAAAATATTCAGTATATATGACTGTATAACATAAATGGTAATATAAATTTCATAACTCTCTGAGTTTTAATTAAATCTTTTGAAACTTTAAAATATTCTAACAAACAATTAAAACAATATTGAATGACTGATTTTATGGCTTATTTTATTTTATCTATCATCATCAATACAAAATTTTACTAAATCTCTAACAACATCAAAATATTTATTCCAAACACACCTATAAATAACACAGATAAGGAAGTATTAAATTATTGTCTTTTTTATTTTATTTATACTTCATGTTATGAATTTAAGAGATTCACCATTCATCATCAATGGTAGGTACTACTAATATTGAAGTCTTAATTAAATCATAAGGCGACATTAAATAGTTAATTTTCTAAACTTGTTATTATTTTTTTTAATAATATTTTACTAGTCACAGTGGTAATAAGTTTGAAATTTGGTTAAATGTTTTAACCCGGGTTCAAAGTTGAAAAAGTGTGAGAGAGCTTAAAAAAACCAAAAAAAGAGAGGGAAAACAAGAAGAGAAAGAGAAAATGCTGTGAAAATAATTAAGAATGAAGAAAGAAAGAGAATCCAAGAATCAGAAAGAGAGAGTTAGAGAAGTGCCCAATGTAGCAATTGCGCACGGTTTCTGAAAAAATCCCAAAATGCGCAGCGGGAACAAAACCTACCGCAAAAATTTAAAACTAACCCAACGCCAATTGCAATAACGCCGCTCTCTCCTGTTCTTCTTGTTAAAAAGCCCTCACTATTCTCCTTCTTCCTTGTTCTCTTCTCATTCTATTCTCCAATGGCAACAGCCTCAGGGAAGAATACCACCACCACGCTCTCCCAACGCGAGGCCAAGAAGAGAGCCGCAGCTGCCATATGCCAAATGCAAGGAACCGCCAAGAAGAAGCGCGTCGTTTTGGGAGACCTAACTAATGTCTCACGCGCCACCGCGGTTGCCGTTTCAGATATTCAACCGCGGAAGAAAATCAAACTCGAGAAACCGGTGGCGACGGTTGCCACGCCGGAGAAAGTCGACGAGAGAAGCGACCCGCAACTGGGTGGGCCTTATGTTTCGGATATATACGAGTACCTTTGCGGAATGGAGGTACTAGGGTTTTGTTCTTTTTTTGTTTCTGTTTTTCTGGTGATTGAAACTGTGTCGTTTTGGGAATGGTGTGAGGGTTTCATTTTTTGTGTGACTCTGGCTCAGGTTCTTCCTAGTAAAAGACCGTTACCTGATTATATTCAGAAAGTTCAGAAGGACGTGAATGCTAACATGCGCGGGGTTCTGGTGGATTGGTTGGTTGAGGTTGCGGAAGAGTATAAACTGGTTTCGGATACGTTGTATTTTTGTGTGGCTTATATAGATAGATTTTTGTCTTTGAATGTATTGTCCAGACAGAGATTGCAGTTGCTTGGGGTTTCTGCAATGCTTATTGCTTCGTGAGTTTCTCTTAATACACTTCTAATACATAAAATTGTGTTTTTTTTTTTCCTACTGTCTTGTGTGTGGTTTGTTTAGCTAATGTTGTTTTTATTGTTTTTGAAAATAGGAAATATGAAGAGATTAAGCCACCTGAGGTGGAGGACTTTTGTTACATTACGGATAATACATACTCTAAGGAAGAGGTGATTATTGTGATTTGTTTGTCGCTGGTATTTTGGAATGCTTTGGCTTTGGATTGTACTGATTTTTACAATTTTTTGGTGAAGGTTGTGAATATGGAAGCTGATATATTGAAGGCTTTGAAGTTTGAACTGGGCGGTCCAACAGTGAAGACATTCTTGAGGTGTGTTTTTCGTTGCTGATTTATGACTTTGTTGCATTAGTTTATCTTGTTTTAATTGTCCCATTCTGGCTTTTTGTTCACTCTTTGCGCTTTGTTGTGGTTTCAGGAGGTTCTGTAGAGTTGGTCAAGAGGGCATTGATGTAAGTTAACTCTTCGTTTGACCCATTTGTTAAAGCTTATTCGTAAACTTGGAAGTGGTTTTATTAGAAGCAAATAACGCCTATATTAGGTGAATTGGCTAGAAAAGACTCAGTTGCTCAATTCAGTAAAATTTTGAAATCATATCCTTAGATTTTATCTATAATGTTGGTAGTTATCTTCAAATGATTTTGTATCTTACAATATACGAATTGATCAATGCAATTTTCTATAATATTGCAAATTATTGCTATCCACCATTTGCTGCAACCTGCAATTGATAATACTGAACTTTTGTTGCTGTTATTAAAACTGAACTGACCTGTCTTACAATAAACTGGAGTTATAGCTGGCCGGGTTGGTTTTTTGGATTGTTTATATAGTTGGTACCATAAAAACCTATTAATTGGTAGAATTAGTTGTTTCACTATTTTACAACAGCAACAGACGTTTGCTGCACTGATTCCATTGTGGAACATCTGTTACCAGGCACCTGTGTTGTCTTTACTCTCGAGTTCGATTTTTGCTGTACTAAACAGCCTACTAACTTAGGCTTGCATCAATGAGCACATAAAAATGAACACTATTGTCTCTGCATCGTCATAACTGCTTTCTCATGTTAGAAGTTCAAAAATTTTCTCAACTAATACAACTCTGAAAATGAGCACATAACATTATATATATGTATATCTTTAATATAAATATAAAATTTATAAATTTAATATTTATTGTTTATGCAGTTCAATCCATGACTTACCAGATCAGCACTGACCTAGTACCTTGACTAACTCTGACTAGTTTGGTTCTAATAACACTGCTTTCATCATTTGGCTAATAAGGTTGTCCCATTTTGCAGACTTCTGATCTCCAGTTTGATTTCCTTAGCTGCTACCTTGCTGAGCTCAGTTTGTTGGATTATAATTGTGTAAAGTTTGTGCCATCTTTGGTGGCAGCATCTGTTATATTCGTAACAAGATTTATGTTAAGCCCAAAGACACATCCTTGGGTAATCTTTTTTTAAATGTGTATTTCAAATCCAATGTTGATTGTAGAGGATGTTGCTAAATTATTTTTTTTACAGAATTTGGCACTTCATCAACTCACTAGATATAAACCTGCCGACTTCAAGGAATGTGTTCTAAACATACATGATTTATACCTCAGTAGGAGGGGGACTTCTTTGCAAGCTGTGAGGGAGAAATACAAACAGCATAAGGTAATATTTAGCACTATTTTCCCTGCCATTTATTTAAGATGTAATATTTTCTTGGTAACCAATTTTTTAACTTGAAATATCAATTTCATTCTACTTGTCACTTCGGATAAATTCGCTGATTCCAGTTGCATTGTGATTTTGTACAGTTCAAATGTGTGGCAACAACACCATCCCCTCCCGAGATACCCCTTTCCTTTTTCGAATTTTCAGGATCAGACTCAAAGGTGTTTCTTAAAACTGAAGATTAAAGTTTCACCCTTTCTGTTGCAATTGCTGATGCTTAGGGAGGTGCTTTTCGTAAATGCGGTGACAATGTATCTATACTGGCCTCACTGACTCTGTGATCGAACTTGTATGAAAATGTGATAACCCCATTAGTTCAGAATTAGGTTCCTTTTTGGCAATTAAAATTCTTTGTAAGAGGTCATTGAATGATTTGCAGTTTCTATGTATAGGAAATTTCTATACGTTTTCATTGTAGTTCTATTCTAAGATGTGCAATTCATGATGTTCGGAAATCAATTTTCATCAGTACTTCATACGGCATTTTCTCTGATTATCTGTGCTGTCTGAACCAAATCTGTTGTAGAGTATAACTGCCGATTTGTGCTTAACTTTGTGTCTATGTTAGTTGTTTGCTAGAGCAGCGTGGTCAGTGAAACCGAGGATCTTTTTTTGGAGGTGATTGTGTTCTAGATAACGGCGTGGCCGTGGTGGCCCTATTTTGCTGAGTGTCTGAACAAGAGTTATAGAAATGGTATTAGTGAGCGTTTTGCCAAGTCTTAGTACCATTTGACTATTTGGTATACCTTGTTTACAGGTTACCTATTTATCATTTTGTGAAAGTTTAAGAAGAATAAGCGATTACATTTTACATTTAATTAGCATTGTCAAACACGCCCTTAGTCTATTCTTCATGATAAAATTGATTGCTGAATCCTTCTGGTGAAGATTCTTCTTAGTTTGTTGGTAAGTAAGTCTCTGCCTTTCTGAATTTTAATTCTTATAGCCTTTGATTCTTTTACCTTGCTTTTTATTTTAACTTGATCAGGAATCAAATCAATCACTTAGAAAATGTAATGATCAATTAAAACATTTTACTCTAATTTTTTTACATGCAGCCATCACAAATTACAAAATTCTGATGTCCGTATACAGAAACACATGCAAACAAAGGGGAAAAAATGTGTGACCATAACAGGGTAAGTTTAAAACATTCTCATCCTGAGTGAGAAATTAAAAGAAAAGGGTATAAAGAAGTCAAGAGTTTGATTCTGACATTTGTGTGTACTAAAAATTATTGAACTTAATTCCCTAACAGGGAGAGAGAAAAGTATTTAAATAAATTAAAAAGGTTAAAGAAGAAGATGCAATTTCCCCCAATGATTGAGTTCTAATTATTTTGTTGGCCCACATGTGGCTCTGATTACTTTGACTTCTTAGGTTAATTATTATAGTAGACAAAAAAATGTGTAGTTCATCAAACATTCAAGAAAATTGTGTATCTCAAAAATGGCTTTTAGCCAAGTTTCCATCATATTTCTTGTTTGCACCTCATTACCTTCTCTACAGCCATTACCTTATATTTTATAAAATACGAAATAAATGTGTTTTATCATTATAAGTGTATGAATAATTTTTTTTTGTTTTTTTATTATTTTAATTTTTTTGTATCTCTACTTTAAAAAATTAAGCAAAATTGGATAGCTTTTATATTAAAACGAGTCATTAATTGATGACATAATTGCAAATTCTTTCAATATTAAATTACTTAATATTTTTGTTGTGTTTCAAAATAGTGAGTTGTTTCATAGTAAGAAATGTATTTTATAAGTATTAGTAAGTTGTTTAATTATTTTTTAATATTGATTAATATTATTTAATATTTAAAATTTTTTATTTATTTTTTCAATCTATTTCAAGTATTAACTAACAGTACACACCTTATAGACGATTAATCTAATTTCGCAATAAATCATTCCCTCAGGTTATGAATTACAATGTTCTTATTTAAACCGATTGAGATTTTCAAAACAAAATCAAATTATTGATTTTATCATTTATCTTTATAAAGAGACTAATATTTTATTTTAGCCCTCATAACTTTAATTATATTTTTCATTGTATTTTTATTTTCTGTATGAATGAAATAGCACGACTATCAAAATACATTTAATCATAGCTAATGAATTTAATGTCACTAACCATTTTAATCATAGTTATTTTAATTCTTATTAAGTAATTACAAGATCATACCAGATCATCCACTAAATAACTAGAGTCCTACTTTAAATATTGAAATTAATCGAGTGCAAAATTTTGAAATAGAGCTACCATTTGCCGCCAAAAAAACAAAAAGAGCCACCGCAAAAAATTCAAATGACCGCCGCAGAGAACCACCCGCGGCCAAGAGGAAAGCAGCGGCTGCAATATGCGAGCTGGTTCGCCCCGCCAGCAAGAAGCGCGTCACGTTGGGAGACCTCACCAACGCCGTAGACACGTCGGAAAAACCAGTTTCGCGGATTCTCAAACGGAAAGGGAAAAAGCTCGACAAGCCAAACGCACCGCAACCGCGTGAGGCTATTAGAATTTTTGATTTAATCTTATTATGACATATGAGAATATAAAGACAAAGATAAAAAAAAAAAAATTAAAATTTGAAATAAAGAAGAATTTTGATTTATTATTTATTAGTTCTTTCTTTGTTAGTTTTCTTCTTCGTGATGAAATGAACTCTGTAAAAAATAAAAGAGAAAAGTATGTATAAACTACTCTCAAGCTTATATAATTCTTGTGTTAGGATTGTTCTTAATTAGTGTTATTAGTTCATGATTTGGCTTTGGATTTTGCTGATTTTTGTAATGTATTTTTTTGGTAAGGAAGGTTCTGAACATGGAAGCTGATATATTGAAGTCATTGAAGTATGAATTGGGCGGTCCTATAGTGCAGACATTCTTAACGTATGTTTCTTTGTTCATTCTTCTATGTACTTGTTGCTTCAATTTTGCTTGTGTTTAGTTCTTTTTTCTTGGTAATAATAATAATAATAATAATAATAATAATAATAATAATAATAATAATAATAATAATAATAATAATAATTTGAACTCTCCCTCACATTATTAATTAGAAATTAGGATTCCAGATTCAAAATTAGTTTTACGATTCACTATTTGAATTGTGATTTCATTTTTATTTTTGAATCGCTATGCAACTTCTAATACTTGTTTGTGAGGCTATCTATTATGTGATATAGCGTATTACTGTCTTTCCACCGTTTTCTGCAATCAACAATTGATAACCATTACACGAGACACATTTTGTTTCTTGTATGCGGGAAATAAGAGAAATTTCATCATTTGACTAATATTATTGTCCGGTTGTGCAGGCTTCTAATATCCGGTTTGAGTGCCTTAGCAACTACCTTGCTGAACTCAGTTTGTTGGATTATAATTGCATAAAGTCTTGCAGTCTTTGGTGGCAGCATCTCTGCTGTATTCCTAGCCAGATTCATGTTAACAACAAAGATACATCCTTAATGGTTTGTTTTTGAAGAAATATATTTGATATCTAATGTGGATTGTGACCCAGATAAATGAAGTTATTCTGAAGTATTAGAAATTTTGACTAGGATAAATGAAGTTATTTTAAAATATTAAAATTTTTGAAAAAGATATGAGATTTCTTTCAGTGCAAGTGTTATTGGTAGCTGACAATGGTACGTTGTATATAGTACACATGGCAAGGAAAAATGTCAAGTGCTAATGTTTTGTTGTGCATAATATCGTCCAACCTAAAATGGTTGAACATGATCTAGCATTGGAAGAGTCCGCAAGTTTGGAGAGTAATAGATTGAGATTTTGGTTGTGGATGATGAAGAGATGCAAGGGTCCCACATTTGTAATGTGCTTATGAAGAATATCGGGGTTCACATGCATAAGGTGTCTAAAGTATAATTGGTAGGAAATCTATAATGAGGCTTGTTGTGGACTTTGTAATTGATGAGGAAGGGTATTTAGAGTATATTGTGAATAAGCTAATGAAGGTTACAATAAATAGCGAGAAGGGTACTTAAATGGGAAAGTGGAAGGTGGTGTAATTGGGGCATTGAGGGTATTGTAAATGAACAAGAAAAAGGTAGTGTAAATGGACAAATTGAGCGTGTTGTGTATGATCTTGACGAGGGTTGTGTAAATGGTCTAGCTTAAGGTTTTGTCAATGGTTTCAGAAAGAGGTGTTAATAGGCCAATTAAAGGAAGTTTAAACATACCAATGGAGGGTTACGTAAATATTGAGAGTGATGCAATACTTGTAAAGTTTGGATCAGTTATGAATAATAAAACTCAATAGTTACATGATGTTCACATGTTCAATGATTGTTTGATCAAATGCTTATTATTTGGTTAGAAATTATAGTTGATAGATGAAACACCACTCTTTCTACTTAAGAGCATAGTAACTCAATTGACATAATTTGATTATGATATGACTTACCTGACTTTCAGCACTAGGCAATGGACGTACTTTGTAGCAATCTCTTCCTTAGGAGTAGTTCTACTAAGAATTAAACTCTTTATTTGACTTAGCTCACATAGCCTACACTATGGGATAATTGATTTAACATGTTGCAATGAAAACTATAGGGAATTAGAAAAAAAAAAACATTTTTGAAGGAGTTGTACAAGTTGAAGAGTTGATTATTGGTAATGTGGATGATGATAAAAAATAAGAAGGAGAAAAATGACTAGACAATTATATTTCAGAATCATTTATCACCACATAATGAGGACAAACTTGCTTTTAAGGAGGATCTATAATTATTAATGAAGATATTACCAACGAACTTGAGATATAGAAGCTTTTAGATATTGAGTATAAATATAAAGAGTTAGAGAATGTGATTGAGACTGACGAGGAATATACAAGTGAGAAATTTATAATTTTTAAAATGTCAAATTACAAGTGAGTGGTGGACATTTTTTGTTGACAAAGATACGAGAGTAAGAATTAGGTGCAAAGGAAGCCAAAGATAATGTAATTAGAATACACATAATAGGTTGCTTGCTATTCAAGCCATTCCAACCTTGTGGCTTTGCAAAGGTCTTAACAATTGAGAATTGTTAAGAATATTCATACCCATAGTAGAGAATATAGGATTGATTCATTCAATATTAAATGGTTGAGTTGCAAGATTGAGTCTTGTTTTAGAAAAAAAGATCTAACATTAAAACTTAATGATATTATAATAAGACTTTAAGAAAATGAAATTGAGCATAAGTAGGTGCATGAGTCACAGGGCAAGATAGGTTATAAAAAGACAGATCAAGGGTTTACTTAAAGGAAATTATAAAAGAATCTTTTATTATGAAAATGAATTATTAAGGTCAAACATTGACTCAATAGTAAAAGTCAAATTGAAAGGAAAAAAAAAACAATGCACAAGGTGATATTAAGGCTTACCAACCTTCCAAAAGTTATATGTGTCTTAAAATGTCTGTAAAGATAGTTTTTATAGATGTAAACTCATCATTAAAGGGGGAATATGAAAAGAAACCCGATGAACATATTTCCTATTGTATATGTTGTTGTGGACGAAAACAAGACTTCATGATGTTAGTTTTTTGGAATTATTAATTGAAGATCTTGGTAGTATCACGAAATATGATTTGTATATATTTATCTTTAATAAATAAAAGGTATGTTATTATTGAAGAATGAACTAAGTCATACTAAATTTTGGATAATAAGATACTTTACATGATTTAACTTAATGTGTACATTATTTAATCTTTAATGGTTTAATTTTTTTGTTCAACAGTTGATTTTATAATATGTTTGTTTGAGATGTGACATGTTGCTCAAATAAAAGATTAATTTATGATCAACTAATAAATCAATAAATATAATTATAAATATTAGATATTAAATGATGTTCTTTGTTACCATAAAGTTTATAAACATGGATCTAATTGAATACAATCCAGATTATTATAAAAAATAGATTTATCAAGAAATTTATACTCCATTAAAATTGTGTTTAAATGAAAGTGTATGTGAAATAAAAAGTCAAACAAACATAGAAAAAAAAATTAAAAAAGTTGAAAAAAAAAATAAACTCAATTCAAAATGATTGAAATTATAACAAATGCAACTTATGTTATGAAACTAATAACAACAAAATTACTTATCCCAATCTAACACAAATATCTTAATATTCTACAACTTCACCAGCTAATTCATATAACCTCATTACTACAAATAGACCCCTTTCACCATATTTAGTTGTACCAACTCCTACGAACCTACCACCACAATCAAACTAGTTCCACTACTTAATAAAACTAACTATTTACATTCATCAACCAATTTGTCTATACTAAGTCTCATAACACACATTTACTTATTTAATGTATATAAGACTATTAACATTCATGTGAACTCCTATTTAAAGATCATGATTCCAACTAAACAATTGATATGGATGTCTTTTCCAAGAATTCATTCAATCTTAATTATATTTACCTTTATTGTATCTTGGAAAATAAGTTTATAGTTTGTTTCACTATATTAATGTTTTACCTTAAATTTACAGATTTTAAAAGTTTAACAACCTTAAAAGTACATCATGAAAGCCCATTTAAGGCAAACTACACTAACAAAATGATATTTGATCCTTGTTTACTATACCAGTTTTCTTAAAGGGTGGGTCAACCCAACAGTGTAGAATAAAAAATGACAGGCAATGGTAGTAGGGTATAGACATAGGATGAGAATAGATCCAAAAGCTGCTATAAACAGAGAATAGATCCAAAACCTGTGAATTTATTTGCATAATAATTGTTTAGTTCAGAAACATTGCTTTGGGAAAAGAAAAGTAAAACACCCCCTGTCACGGAATCACACGAGAAAATGAAAATGTCTGAGAGCAATACCCTTTGGGTTTTATCATCCACAATCAAGCCACTTATTCAGGCATTATGCTGAACCCTCTTAGTTCATTGGTTTACGCATGACATGACTACTCAAAACTTTCACAACTTTAACCAAACATCACTTACTCACATTATTCACTCTTTGTTTTCACATTAAACAAATCCTTACTTTCAAAACACTTTGCAACATTCCAGTAATTGCCTTTGCATTCCCTTCCCAACAAGCCATGCAATGAAAATTAGTTTATATTCTTATAAAAAAGGCATTCAAAGGATGAGACGGCGATTATGGATGAATTCTAAATGTTACGTAATCTTAATTCAATTTTACAAAATTAATTTATAAAAAGCAAATTTTATATTTATTATATGTTGTAGTTTTGATGATAATATCTACCGTCTCTTTATGTTGTGAACTCTTTATATTGTGAACTGAAAATTTAAAAAATATGAACAAATATGTAGATGGATGGTTAAATAATGAGGTATATAACTAAATATGTCTAGTTTATTAGAATAGACCTTATTATTATTATAAAGAGTGAACTTTAACTTAATTTTATAATATATATATATATATATATATATATATATATATTCTTTATGTTATTCAATTTTGTTTGTGATTCTTTTTATTTAGGTATTAATTATTTTTATTGTGATAATATTTAAAAATTTAAATTGCAAAATCACATTATCTTGCACTTTATTTAATTTTTTATGCATGAATATTTTAGTATAATACAAATTTTAAATTTATGTTTAATATATATAATATATTTTTATTTGCTTAATATAGACTGGATTGAACAATGACTCGAAAGTTAAAAGATGACGCCTATTGTCATAAGACTAAGAACAATCTCACATATTAAAGAGTAATTTAAATATGGAATCAAGAATATTAAATAAATTTAATTATAATAATTTTAAAATTATTTATCCAATTAATTACATATAATTGTGAATTTTCAGTATTTAAGTACCAGTATGGAAACCCTACCCTTCCATAATAATAAATAAATTGAATAATTACAAATATTAAAAGTAAAACTAAAAATGCTATTACTGATACAAATTTATTTTCTACATTAAATAATCTTAAAAATGATTCTCAGTTAACTTTTATATTTTTGTCACTCAAATTTCATTTGTCTATTTTTTTCTCTCACACAATTTCTGTTTATAAAGCACACCACAAAACTTTCTGAGAAGGACATAATCACTAGTCAGAGACACAAAAGGAAACAGCTAGAAAAAGTAATTTTGAATTTAAAAACTATTATGTTGGTGTTTGAGCCCGTATTCAAAGACCAGAAGCCCTCCCCATATGCTACATAGTGTAGCTTTTACGTTAGACAAAGTTGTACTATTAGTCCTCAAAAAAAGTTGTACTATTAAATTATGCTGGTAATATAATATTATAGTTTATACTTTATAAAAATATATTACTATTTTTAAAGAATAATAAATAAGCTCATTACCAAATCTTTTAGGTCATCTACTCTTAGTAATGAAACAATGTTGTTCAAAGATGTCAGTGAAGACTTTAATGACAAAACTAAAAATCTCAGAGAAAAGATTGAACAGTAAAGCTTTTGAAAGATAAAAAAAATCTTAAATATGGCATAAAAAATTTGTTTTGGAAGATGAAAAAGGTATGGCAAAAGGGTCCTGAAAGGTGAAGAGAAGAAATAGGTGACATATAGGTTGGAAAGAGTGGATCACTGGGTCCTGCAGTGGGCATAAGAAGCAAGAGTTGGGTTGGGTGGTGCTTTAGATATCCGACAAAGAAGTAAAGAAAAGCAGAAGAGCCAAAATCTGAATACATGAGAAACAGAGGCCATTGAAATTGCACTTTGGAGAAGTGACCCTTATTTTGGGGACTGAAAGCGAGAAAGAAAATCAGAAGCAGCAACGCCAGAGAAAAAGACTTCTCGTGAAACACACAGAATATGTTAAAGCAAAAGTGATGAGTGAGTCACAAAAGTCCTCTCGTTAGACGTGCTCACTTGTTTCCACTGTGAACATTATGCAATAATAATCTATTTTTTTATATTACAAACTTTAACAATAATTTACAGAAAGTTAACAGTTCAGATGTGACATGTTCAAGTGCAAACACAATCCTACAACTGTAAACATAGGTTATTGTTACAAATTTCATGATCACTGTATCTATATAATGTTACTTTTAGGAACATGTTAATACTAATAAAGAAAGAAATGATTATAATAAGAATGAACTGTTGTGTGAAGAAAATAATGTTCCTCCTGAAAACCCTGCACCTCCTTTTTCCCTTCAAACAAAGCCTATTAGCTTTTTCTCTCATCATCAAGTGCCCTTTGCCTCTTCCTTCGATTCCTCCAACCTTTTTCAGCTGCACCACTGCACCCAATATATGTATCTATGCATCACTCTCATCATCCCAGACCCACCAAGCCAAGCCATGCTCTTTCACCACTTCTCTCTTCTTGGGGGGTTCAAGAGCTTCATGGTTTTTCTTCTCCTCACACTCCAAGTCTCAGCTCATAAACAACACCCTTCACTTCCTGTTGATCACCACTTCCACCCTCACACCATGCCACAGAAGCCACACAAGCTGCACCAACACCACCTTCCACGTTACCCCTTTGGCGTTTACTTCCCACAGAAGAGAAAGGTTCCCAATGCATCAGACCCTCTCCACAACCGTTGAGTCATCATGTCTTGTTTGCTTATGTTGTTTGAGGTTGCAAAATGAGCACATTAAAATTCAGGTTTGAGGTTGGTTTTAATGTTTACTAGTGTTGTAAGCAGATTATAAAATTTTTCCATGCCTTATGTGAACTATATATGATGGGAAGGAATGTTTTTGTTTCTCCAACATTAAGCCAATGCTTACTACTACTTAGGTTGTTCTTCTTGAGTCAGTGTTTTTTTTCTTTCATATGTTGTATTGCAATCTATACAGGAGATGTAAATTTTTTGGACATATAGTAATTTTTACAGTGTCTTTTTTCTTTTGTTCTTTTTCGGTTTTGTCTCTCCTTTTTTCTTTAAGCATTGATGCCAAATTTTTCTTCTAACTTGTCACCATGAAATGATAGAAAATACTTGTCTGAGTGGTGTGGGGGTTCCTAGTGTGAGATACTCTAGCTACCACCACGCGTTTTGTTTCTTTCACTTATTTGTTTTGGTAAAAATACAATGCATTTTTTTAGAAAATATTGCCCTTTTTTTGGGTTATGGGTAGTGATAACAAAGACAAAATCTTTTCTAACTTTTCATTGTTTAGGAGATAATATACATGATTATGTTGGTTATACTTTCTTTGGTTGAGGGTAGGTGCTCAAGTGTATTTTTAAAATATAAACGTTTTTTGATAAAAAGTATTAGTTAAAAAATAAAAGAAAATTATCTTTTTAAAATATTATTTATTTTATAAAAATGTAATAGAAAAACTCATTTTAAAACTCAAATAGTTACATAGAGATAAATTCTTAATTCTCCAAGCAATTTCTATTCTCTTTCAAATCTTCTTCTATAAATAATCAGAAATCATCCAAACCAATTACATAACAAGTCTGAGATCAATTCACATGTAATAATAGTAAATCACTCGTAATAAACAAACCCTTAGTTTTAAATTAACTGTATTTTTAAATAGCAGTGGGTAACCAACTTCAGTAGTGTAGTTGTCGAAATTATGCAGCAAAAGAATAAGAAGAGTTAAAAGATTGAATGATTGAAAGAGAAGACAAGTGAAAGAAAAGTTCTGAATAAGAATATTGTTTTGCTTTATTGTATTCACATTGACATCATAAACAGTGCTGCTAGTGTAGCTAAGATTCAGGTACCCAGCCAAAACAGAATTGCTACTACTCTCTGACGCACAGTGACTTTGATAATAGTATAGAAGAGGGTTTCTGTATGTGCATCACTTCTTTGATCCATATACTAGGAATATGAAACGCTGGAATTTTCCATGTTTTGTCCATATACGTAGAATTGGATCATGTCAGCACTACAGTACCAAGATTATCGCAGTCTATGGTGCCACTTGCCGTTAGTGTTTGGACATTCCAATCTCTTATTACAAGAAATTTTATACTATGACACTACTATGTATTTTACAAATGTCTCAACTAGTAAACACTAAACCAAACATGTCCTTTAGAATTGTTTGAATTTAGATAATCTCAGCCATTTGTTGATTTGAATTGCGAGGGATCAAACTTGTGGATGACAGACCATAATGTAGTGTGAGAATGAGTGATAATTTTTGCAGCATGATTGAAAATTTGTTATCTTGTTACATTTTACTACTTTTGTTTTATGGATTAAGCTTTTGAGATTCAATTCTTTCTAATGATGTCATAGTTTAAGGTTTTCAATCATTTTGGGACAAAAAGAAAAGTAGATGGCTTTAAGGTTTGGTAAAGTCCTAAAAGGTTAAGGAAACAATGGCGTGATTTCAAGCTCAAAAGGTCTGCTTTTCAACTAACCATGTCGTAAGAAGACTCATTGCATGTCAAAGGCATGAAAACTAAAATTCACAACTTGCTGCAACATGAGCACATGCAAATTTTCTGGTCCATTGACCCAGATTTTGTTTTTGTATTTATAGCTATATTGCCCAAAACACGTTTTCTCCACAAACACAGTAAAAAGAGCAATTCTTAAAGGAAAAGCTAATTGGAGTCATGACATGCAAAGAATGTAAAGTTTTGAAGGACACTAATAATTTCTTTCAACTCATTGATCAATAAATTCATATATTCATATTCTGTTAATTCATTTCTTATTCACACCCTTTATTTACAATTAAAGAGGGTTGGTGGCGGTGCATTGCAATTAATTGATTTAACGATGATTAATATAGGTAAAAATGGAAGTTTTGCAAAAACAATTAAAAATTAATAAAATGAAATGAATTAATTGTTTTTCTAGATATGTGATTTTAATAGGGACTGCAGGGAGTAGTTTTTTAAGTCTTCCAAAAGTTATTTTTTAGAATATTTTTTTTTTCAGAATGTTAAAATCTTTAACCAAATTACTTTCCCGAAAATGATTATTTTATGAAAAAGGTGGAGGTATATTAATAAATTCAGTAGGTGCAAATAACAATCTCTTAAGATAAGGCCGATCAAATTGATTAGGCTTGGCCCATTAAAGCTAATGTAATTTTGAGACGAGTTAGGTTGTGGGCTTAATTTTTCATTTAAATTATCAATAAAATTAGAAAAAATATTTTGAAAAATATATTAATATTGTATTTTTGAAAGATCCCACCTATAGATCTCACTTACAAGGCAACGAATTGTTGGTCCAAACGTCGCATTCCTCATCCAAACACAGACACAAAACACAACAAACGACACAATCTCTGTGTCTCTTTCTCTTCCTCTCTTATTTTCAACACTTTAAAAAACTACTATTCTTCCACAAATACAAATCCCATAAAATACCCTTTTTCGTCGAAACAATGTCAGACACCGAAATCACACCGGACCAACCCGCCGTTCCACCGCAAACGGAGGCTCCGCCGCAGCCAAACCCCTCCGCCGCCCTTTCCTTCACCATATGGCCCCCGACTCAGCGCACGCGCGACGCCGTCGTCAACCGCCTCATCGAGACCCTCTCCTCGCCCTCCGTCCTCTCCAAACGCTACGGCACTCTCTCATCGGACGAGGCCTCCGCCGCCGCTCACCAGATCGAGCACGAAGCATTCTCCGCCACCGATGCATCCGCCGCGACCTCCACCGATGGCATTGAGACCCTCCAGCTCTACTCTAAGGAGATCAGCAAGCGCATGCTGGAGACCGTCAAGGCCAGAGCTCCGCCAGGTGCCGCCGCCGTAGAAGGCGTCGCCACCGTCGTCTCCGAATAACCGTTGTTCTGCGAGATTGTAGAATTGGAAGATCCGCGGATGTAAAATTACTTACTCTGGCTTATTCGGATTCGTATGATAAACTTTCACGTTTCTAACTTTTTAGTCTCTTTTGTGTGTGCCTATGCTTTTGTTGCATCGAGTTATGGTAATAACAGTACGGATAACCTTGATCAGAATTAGAATTTTATCTCGATTATCTCTGTTACCGTTGATTCAAACGACTGATTTCCTAGTTTGATCGAACAACAACATCGGAAGAATTTAAGGAACTGCATTTTTGTCTTAATAATCCATCAATTTTCTGGTGTTTGCTTGTCGTGTGATATGAATAGAGCTTGCCAGATTTTTGTGTGCGATTGAAACTATTTGTTGGTGACTTAACTGAGAGATTTGGCAGTGATGATTAGTGATAGTATAATAGTGATGCTGCTTCCTCTCTTTTGTGCCAATTGAGTTTTCTTCTCTTCTAAGAACGTACGAGCTAGGACACGATGTACATTGTCTGAATCTTTATTATGTACCCTGTGAATGTTGTATTTCTGCGAATTTCCTCTGACATGATCAAAGAAACCATAATCAGAATTGTTTGATAACTTCAGAAATTTCGTCACTTTGTATTAGAAATTAAAAAAATACGAACCTAAAGTTCTTCACATGAACCTAAAGAGAATTTCTATAACAAAGCATAAAGCTTTCGTATCAAATGAGTCCAAGCTAATTTCAAATTTCAAAAGTTGACAAATGCTTAGTGATACTATGGACCTAAGACTACTTGGGTCATACGTAGCAATTAATTCCGGAAACGAGTTTTTAAAAGACACACAAACAAATACACAAGCTTAAAAAAATGTTCACAATTTCTATTCTACAATGCAGTCTAAGACTCCTTCTAGAACCTTCATCATATTCATATCCGTGCCCTAAAAAAATCAAGGATTTTCATTGCTATGGCAATTCGGGATTGGAGTACAAAGACAAGTGTATTTTAATTTCGTTCTGATTAAGCTGTGTTTTCGGGAGAGGTTGTGAGGGGATAACAACCTATGCATGACTCAAATAATTATAACAAAAGTTATTAGCTTTCACTAATAAAGTTCACGATTTGTTATTAATGTAAGAGTGTATTTTAATTAAATTCTTATATTTATTTATGTAGTCTATTTTTAGATAATGTAGTAAGTGTACCTTTTATTGATAAAGTGTGTTAAAGTTTAATTCATTTTCTAGTAAGTGTACATTTTATTAAAGTGAGTTGAAGTTTAACTGATTCTTTAATAGAAGTGAGATTTCTAGTCCATGTAGAATTTCTAATTAGATAAACTCTAATATCATATTAAAGTGTGTTAAAGTCTAACTCATCATTACAAAGTTAAGGTGAGGATTACCTTATTAATATTTTATAAATTAGCCTTATCTTTAGTCGATGTAGAATTCTAACACCCTAGTGTGTTTGGTTCGGCTTCACCTTTTCTCTTCTTGTTTTCTTTGTTGTTCTTTATTTTTTTCATTCTTGGTTTTTTGTTCTTGTTTCTTGCCTCCATGGATTCTTCAACCATCGAAAATTCATCTTTCATGAGTTTTTATATTAACCCTTCCAGCATGTATTACCTACATCCCAATGAAAACCCTAGATTTATTCTTATTTCCCTTCAACACAACAAACAAAACTACCATTTGTGGAGCCAAAACATGAGGAGAGCATTACTATCCAAAAATAAATTAAAATTTGTTGATGGAAGCATTGACATTCCCTAGCATGATGATGCAACGTAATGGTTTTATCTTGGATCAGTCGCACTTTATTTATTCAAATAGCTGAGAGTATTGTTTACATAAACGTGACTAAGAACTTCTAGGATGACCTACGGGAGAGGTTTTCCAAAGGTAATCATTTTTTCATATTTGTTTTATTCCAAGAAATCCATTCCATCAAGTAGGGGGAGAGGAATGTCACCTAATTCTACATGGATCTCAAAATTCTTTGAGAGGAACTTGCATCATAAGACCCATACCAAGATTTGTTTGTGATATTGGTTGTAAATGTGATTTGTCAAGGGTTTCTATCATATATAGAGAGTTTGAATATGTCATGTTCTTCTTGAAAGGCCTCAACGAAACATATAACACTGGCAACCCAAGTTTTGCCCATGAAACCATTACCCAACATTAACCGTGCTTCTTCTTTAGTTATGCAATAGAAAAGAAAATTGCAAGATCAAGGTAGTGAGGGTAATTGAAAATCTTAGGACAAAGGCAATAACTGAAGAGGAAGAAGAAAAAATTCTATTAAAGGAAAATATTGTTTGTATTATCATAAACATAATAACACTGTAGATGAGTATTATACTAAGCATAAATATCCTCCATAGTACAAGCAAAGAAATAAACAAGTGAGCTATTATGAAAAGGAAAAGAGCAACCATCAATACTACAATCTTAGCATGAAGAATAATGGAAATAAAAGTCAAAACTACATTGATAATAATAAATATTCTAAGAATGACAATCCCTTTAGTATTGAATAGGTCTAACAGCTCTTGAAGCTTTTGCAAGAATCACCCAATCACAATGTTAATCAAATACATAATTTCAACAAAAATGAAAATTGCAATTCATATAAGACTCAATTAGTTAAAAGAAATTCTTCTTAGATATTGGATATCGGTACCACTAACGATATCACTTATAATAAAAATCATTTCATCATCTTTTTCATAATTAAACCAGTAAATATAAAATTACCTAATAATTGTCATATTACTGCCAATTATGCTAAAATTGACTGATAAACTAACTATCTACATTACCTATATATATATATATATATATATATATATATATATATATATATATATATATATATTTTTTTTTTTTTTTTTTTTTTTTTTTTT
>Ga0099825_1003885_pt1 | contig 19768 bp, 15 predicted proteins | sample SiratroredBW_FD_76838 | JGI IMG/M metagenome (GOLD analysis project Ga0099825, IMG submission 76838) | Root nodule microbial communities of legume samples collected from California, USA - Siratro red BW | ecosystem: Host-associated > Plants > Roots > Nodule | place: USA: California | collected... | reverse complement strand
GGACAGAGGTTAAACCAGGTTTTAGAAATCTTAATTAGGGTTACAGTTTAGCTTAGAGTAGGGTTGGAGATTTTGATCATTTATCAAATTATATTTAGATCAATTAAATGTCATTCTGTATAATGTAGTCATTAGAGTAAGTATTTAAATCTTTTCTATGAATCGAATTGTGAAGGGGAAAGAGCTTGAAAAGATCATACTTATTTTCTTTTCATTTCATTACTTTATGATTCGATGAGAAGGAAGAGAGAAATAAATTGAATGGAAATAAAGAAAGTGAATAAAAATATATAAAACTAAAAGTACTTGTTTCAAGACAAAAAAAGAAGAAAAGGACATAAAAATATAAATAAATAAAATAGAGTTGAAAAAATATTTATATTCAAGTTTTCCCCCCTTTTCGTATCAAACAAAATCAGTTAATTTCATCACTCCTAGTTTTATCCCCACCCTTTCAACCAAACATACAATTAAACTATCACTTGGAAGTTTTTATTGAAGAATTGGAATTGAATCGCTCTAAATTAGGCATCAAATTAAGACTGAGATGTAAAGAAAAATCGTTACTAATAAATAATTTTCTTTTTATTTTTAAAGTCAAATTTATGAGATAAACTAAAATAGTCATAGAAACATATTATTTATAATAGAGAAGATATTAATATATATGTATATATATTGATGTTTTTTATTTTATTTTTAAAGTGAATATATATAATCTAATAATATATTATTATATATGTTGACTTTGTTCATTGTGATTTAATTTGTCTATTATTTTTGGTATAAAGTCCTTATTTTTAAATTAAACAAAACTATTATATGAAGATAACTCTTTTGAGATATTCTTTGCTGATAGGAGTCATATTAACACATCTTATCTTACATTTGGAATCATATCATTTAGGAGTACAATAGATTATCTTTATTCTTCACACCACTAAAGTTTTTCACAACTACTCATAGCTTAATAGTTGAATTGATAAGCCTAAGACTTTGTCATACCTCCATGCAAAGAGTCCTTATAAAGGAGCATTTTTTTATTGAGTATCTTTTCCTGTAATTGTTCATTAATTGGAAGGATCTTTTTTTAATTCTTCTCGCCACCATGGTAATGGAGATAATCATTCTAACATCTTCTAGATATTCTTCCTTCAAGGAATTAGTAAGAATGTCATAAGTATTTTTGTTTTTTGTGGGCAATAGAAATGTAATATTGATCAGTCTTACACCATATGGCCCATAAGGTGAGTGTGCATAATCTCAACCTATTTCACAAAACAATCCGAACACTCTTCCATAAAAATTTCTTGGGTCAAAAAGTGGAATGAGAGTTATCCTTGTATCTCATAGTCTCATGGAGAGAGTAAACATAGTGTGAGTGGTGGATAGCATTTGAATGATATTTCTAGGTCTAGAGACAAAATTTGGAATAACATTTTTGTTTCCTATGATATATTTAACATTAAAATCATATATAGGAATAGTCACCGTAGAAAATTCATTTTAGGAAGCCATATAGCCATACATTTGAGTTCTTGTTGTATCTCTGATGGCAAAAAAGCTACATATGTTTTCAAACTAGAATCGTTGAGATCATTAAGCAAACAAAATCTTTGGCTCATTATTTCAAAATTTCTATCCAAATCTTTCATCTCTATTGAACAACATTTCATTTCAAAGAATTCTTGTCTAATCTTCTTATCGATGATTGCTTTGCCACCAATGAACTCTTCATGAAGTGCACCAAGAACTGTTTTAGTTGTGTTTAACTCGTGGAACTATTTTGACAAACCGCTTCCAGATTATGATACCATTTTTTCAAAGTGCTTGTCATTCGACAACAACTTGTATGGGTTTGTTACTTTCATTAGTCTGGAGCCTAAATAAGCTCCAAATTATGAGTCTTCTCCTCCTTTGGTTAGAAGGGATATCATCAAGGGTGAACCATGATCCATTCAATGGTCTAGTGATACTTTGTTGAGGTGATGAGATAACTTAATCATCAGGAGATTCATATATAGCCTTAGTTCGAGATTCTGATCCTGTCGTGGTAGGCACTGAGATTCTAGTCAAATCTACATATATAGGGGTTTCCTCTAAGTTCTTGGATGACAAGTCTGGTTCTGTAGTTTAAGAAGAAGAGGCTTCAATATTAGATTTTGAGTAAGGTTTTAAAGCAAATTGTGTGTAGGGGTCTTAAGAGACTTGGAATATGCTGTGGTAATGGAATGGTTGATTGTTGGGAGAAGGTTATGAAAATTTTTGAGAAGATAAGCCTATTTCTTTTTGTTTTTCTGAGTGGTCTTTTGAAGTGGATTTTTGATGAAATTTGGTTCGATTGGCAGTTGCTATAGGCAAAGTCTAATGCTTTTGTAAAGCTGGGGTAAAATAGAAGGAAGTGTTTTGGAAAGGAGATCAAAAATTAGGTAAAGATGAGCATCGACTTAATAGGAAGAATTTGTTTTTCTTTAATTTTTGACTCAATATATCGGTTTAACTAAGAGATTTGTGCCTTGAGCTTTCTTATTTCCCTTTCTTTAGCATTCAACTCTTCTCTAAAAATAGTACTTTTTCCATTTTGACTCCATACGAGAAATGTCTTGTCAGCTGTCAATTGTTGGTAATAACTTTTCTTTCTCAGCCAAAGATGATCAAGTTTCTCATCATATTTTTCAAGGTATGTAAAGATCTTAGCCACCTTTTCATCTATTTTCTTCAAAATGGACTTCTAGGCTTTCTCATTCTTAGATTGTCAATAGAACACTTGGCTCGAAGGAAATAAATGTGGGGCTTATTAACGATTTTGGTCACATGATCACATTTTTTTTTTCTAAATTGGGAATTCTTGTTCGTATGTTGATTCTTAAACATGATGCAGGGAATAATTGTCCTCTGCTGGCTTGCATTGTAAACTTGAAACCATAAAATTATGAAAGTGAAAGTTTGTACGAATTAATGAATAAATCCAGTAAAATAACAGATTTAAATAAAAGTTTATTTTTATTTTTATGCTAAATTGATGCTAGCAGACTTTTTACTTTTTACTGATGCTAACGTACTCTTGACTCTTTCAAAAGTAAAACTGATTTATTTAACATTCTCTCTTAAACTAATGACAACACTTTAGTTTAGAAAAATACTGAACTAAAATAAATCCCTTGAACAGACTCCAAGCAACCAATTAAGCTTCTGAAATGCACTAATTTTGAGAGCTTTTGTAAATAAATCCCTAATGTCAATGTGTTTGCTTCTCCTATGTAAAACTGGATTTTTGGACAACTTTATTGTTGAACTGCTATCACAATAAATTGTTGTAGCCCCTCTTGCTTGAACTGTACTGTTTCAAGAATTTGTCTCAACTAAATAACTTGACAGACACATAAACTTGCAGCTACAAATTATGCTTCTGTTGTTGATAAAGTCAGAATTGATTACTTTCTTGATGACCATGATAAAGCTCCATAACCCATCATGAAAACATAGCACGATGTGTTTTTTCTATCATCTAAATTTGCAGTATAGTCACTATCTGTAAAGCCAAATAATTCTAATTTGTCACCATTCATGTATATAATTCCAAAATTAGTTGTACCTTTCAAGTATTTAAGGATTCATTTTACAGCAGAGAGATGCATTTCCTTTGGACATTCCATATATCGGAATAATAAGGCTTACAACATGCATGATATCTAGTCTTATCCCAGATAGATACATTAAGCTGCCCACTATTTGCTTATAAAATGTGCTATCAACCCATTTTCCTTATGGATCTTTGACAAACTTTACACCTATTTCTATTGGATACCAATTGAATTGCAATCCTTCATTTGAAACTTGTTTAACAGCTCCTGCACATATTTTTTTTAAGGAATAAAGATATATGCAGTAGATTGAACAACTTCTATATCAAGAAAATAATACATCATTCCAAGATCTGTCATATCAAATTCTCTCATCATAGACTCTTTAAATTTATCAAACATGCTCCTATCATTTTCAGTATAAATTAAGTCATCTACGTACAAACACACTAAGAGCATCCTATCATTTTTAGCGTTAATGGATAAAGTATGTTCATAAGCACACTTTAAAAAACCTGACTTTAGAAAATAAGTTTCAATACGATTATACCATACTTGTGGGATTTGTTTTAGTCCGTATAAAGCCTTCTTTAACGTGTATACTTTATACTCTTCACCAACTTAGACACAACCAGGTGGTTGAGTAACAAATACCTGCTCTTTTAATTCTCCATGCAAGAAAACTGAATTGACATATAGTTGGAAGATAGACCACAAATTTTGAGCTGCTAATGTAATTATTAATCTGAATGTATCATGCCTCGCTACAGGATCAAACACTTTTTTATACTTAATGCCAATTTCTTGTTTGTATCCTTTGACAACTAAACGAGCCTTGTATCAATTTCACCATTCTCCTTCAATTTTGTTTTATAAATCCACTTAACGTCAATGGTCTTCATTCCTTTTAAAAGTTCTATCTATTAACTCCCATGTATTATTCTTTTCTATGGCTGCAATTTCGTTGTCCATGGCTTTCCTCCATTTTGAATGTTGAACCTTCTCTTCATAAGTTACAGGATCACAATCTGCGTAGAGAGAAAAATGAGTGAGTGGATATTCGGATTAATCAAATCTTGTTACCTCATAATCATTCATCCATATAGATCTCCTTTTAAGTCATTGTGTCCTTGGTTCTCTTATGATTGCTTTCTCATCTTGAATTGGTTCTCTTATAATTGCTTCTTATCTTGAATCTCCACAAGCTGTTAGCCCTCTTTTGCTTCTTCATCAAAATCTGCTGTAATATTATTATCAACATGCCACTGCAAAAATTTTCTTCATCAAAGATTACATCTTGACTAATGATGATTTTCTTAGTGCTAGGATTATACAATTTGTAAGCTTTTGAACAATCACTAACACTAAGAAAAACACATTTTTCTCCTTTGTCATCTAGCTTCTTCCTTTTCTCATCTGGTATGTGTGTATAGCAATGCAACCAAAAATTTAAAAATGACTTACATTCGGTCTTCTACCATTCCATGGTTATTCGGGTGTCATATTTTGAACTACTAGAGTTGAACTTCTATTTAGAATATGAATGCTCCAGTTGACAGCCTCCAACCAAAATTTCTTTGGAATTTCACTCTTCTTCAAAAGACTCCTCTCCGTGTTCATGATTGTGCGATTCATCTTCTCATACACACCATTTTGTTTAGGAGTGTATGTTGTTGTTAACTATTTTCTGATGCTATATTGTTCACAAAAATATGCAAATTCATGTGAATTTTATTCACATCAGTACACAACAGTTGAATTGAGCATCCAACTTCTTTCTCCACCATAGCTTTATAGCTTTTAAAAGCTATTAAAGCTTCAAATTTTTCCTGTAGGAAATAAATCCATGTTTTTTCTGCTAAAATCATCAATGTCAGAATGAACAATCTCTAAATGTTGTCTTGATCTCCTTAGTTTTGCTTGTGGGAATGACATTCGGTGTTGCTTGTTAATGGTACAATCTTCACAAATATTTAAAGGCTCTGTGAAATGTGAAAGACCTGTAATCATGTTTTTTTGTTGAAGTGTTTTTAGTTCACCAAAACTGAGGTGACCAAAAAGAAAAATGCCAAAGTCATGCTAAGTCTTTTAATTGTGCTGCAAAACAAGTTCGTATAATGTTGTTGGGATAAAGAGGAAATGTTCCATTTGTTGTCATTTTGAATTGAGCAATCAATCCCAGCTTTTCATCATGTATATGACATACTCCAACTTTGATAAAGATCTCATAATCTTTCTCTTGCAGGTGACCAATGCTCAACAAGTTGGTCTTTAAATATGGGACAAAAAGAACATTAGAACTAGTTTGTGTGGCATTCCCCTTGGTGTGAATGATTACCTATCTCTTTCCGATCATTGACACTTTGGTGTTGTTCTCAAACTTCACATTATACATGTATGATTCGTCTAAAGTGGAGAAGACTATCTTGTCACCACACATATGGTTACTGCATCCTGTGTCTAAATACCACATATTCTTGCTAGTTTTCTCCTTTGTATGACAAACCATTAAGAGAGAAACTTCCTCATCATTCTATGTAAAGTGTGATTTTTTTTCCATTGGGTTTGGATAGGTTAGTATGACATTCGAATTTATAATGTCCATACCTGTGGCACCAATAATGTTCTACATTGGACTTATCTCTTGAGTTTGCTTTGTGAGTGGATGATTTTAATCCACCTCTTCCTCTTCTACATAATTGTTGAATTATTGGTACTTTGATTGGTGTTGTCCTTGTTGCTGATTTTTGTCATTCATTGGCCTTTTGTTTCCTTTGTAATTAGTTTTATTCAACCATTGGTGGATGTTAGTAGTGCTTGCTCTTCTTTCTTCGGCTAATTAAGTTTCTGCTCATGAACCAGTAGAGAGCTTTGTAGTTCATCTAATGTAAGTTCATCAATATCCTTTGATTCCTCTAAAAGAAAATAATAAAATTAAACTTCGTGGTCATGGACACATAGTACCTTTTCAACTATGATAACATCTTCTGTCTTGTCTCCATAAATCCTCATTTTTGTTGGCAATTGTCATGACTGGAGAGAAATAATCTGTAACTGATTCACCGGACTTCATTCGAAGTGTCTCAAACTCTGTATGAAGTGTTTGAAGCTGCTGTCCCCTTGCCTTTACTAAACTTTGATACTTTTTCTTCATGGAGTCCCAAATCTGCTTGGAAGTGTCCTTGCATAGAATTGTCACCAAGATTGCACGGTTAATAGATTGAAACAAGTGATTCTTTGCTTTGAGATTTTTTAACTTCATCGCTTCTATCTTAGTTGTCTGCATATTTGTTGTGCTAGTGGGTATTCCATATAAAACAACTTGTCAATATTCCTTTGACCATAGGAAATCTTCCTTTGACCATAGGAAATCTTCCATCAACAAGCTCTAGTGGTCATAATGGCCATCAAATGGAAACCTGAACAAAACTTTCTGTAGCCCTAGGTTACTATTTTGCTGTTGCACACTCTTCACCCAAATCTGCTCTGATACCACTTTAAACTTGAAACCATAAAATAGTGGAAGTGAATTGCTATATATTATTCATGAGATAAAGCTTTTAAATAAGGTGTACAAATTTGCACAAATTAATGAAAAAATTTAAATTTTGTAAAATAACCAACTAAGATTTAAATAAGAACTAATTTCTATTTTTATGCTAAATTAAATTGATATTAGCAGACTCTTTACTAATACTATTAGACTGTTAACTCTTTTAAAAATAAAACTGATTTATTTAACATACATACGACCTACACTAATCTCTATGTGAGGTTCTAAAGGGTTGTAGTTCTTTTCCTTTTAAAGTCTTTATATCCCTTCTATATGTCCAGAGAGGGTTAGGTTTTTATTGATAGTGTAGAGACCTACCCATGATTTATGGTCTGATTTAGTTTTTTTTGGAAAGGAAGAAAAATGTTTACAAGAATCTATCATTGAGTCCTCTTCATCATCACTGGTAAGTCTCCAGCACTCATAATAACTAGTAGCACTCATAATAATTAGTAAATGTCATTTAAATATTAAACTTTTGTTATATATTGAACTTGAAATGTGTGATAAAATATATTCAAATAACTACAAATTATTTCTTAAATATGTAAAAGTCAACACTAAGAGAAAAAATAATCCTATTTTTTAGTTTGAGAATCATTTGAAAATTGATTAAGTTTGATGGTTGTGCACTTCCTTAATCATACACTTATAATATAACAAAACATATAATTAGTAATAAATTATATTTTGAAAATTAATTGAAATTTAAATTGCTTCTAATGAAACTTGAAATAGGAAACCTTGACTTTGATAGTTTTGTATAAAAATAGTCATGATTGCTTACAATATTTTATTTTACTCTTCTATCTTATTATTATGTTCAAACATTTTGCATATCTTATTCAACTTCTCACAATTTCAATTTAGTAACATGTTTCAAAATAAATATGTTCTCCTCGTTTATATTTAAAAATGTAATTATACTCTAATTATACATTAACCAATTATTATAAAAGTCAAAAGTAAGTTGTGAGAAAAAAAAATGTCTTTTATATCTAAGAACAAAATATAACAAAAGATAAATACTTTTTATAAGATGTTATATTTATTTTTTTTATAAGAGTTAGACAAGACAAACATATTTATAACATGTAGAGGAGTATAACAAAAATATTATCTAAAGAAGAGAGTAATAACTTATCAGGAAAGTTACTTTATACAAGACAAAAACAATTAAATTTAGGCAATAAAAAGTAAACAAATTTAAACCAATAATGAGTTTCTTTTGTGCAAACTATACCACGTGTATCTTTGTGCAAAGTCAATATAATGAAAACTTTACCAAAATTTATGTAACTTAACCATACTTTAAACATATTGGATAAATTCAATTTCGCATAATTTCCATATTATGATAAAATATACTATCATATCTTATTTAATTATTTATCAACTTATATTTTAATAATAACTTATTTATAAAATGCAAAAATAATTACCATTATATCAAATGGAAGTTTGTATAATTTTTAGAAAACTAAAGTACAAGTTGTATAAAAATCTCAGCATAGTGGACAAGGTGACTAATTTAGTGAAGTGGAAAACAAAAATGATAAAGAAAGAAGAGGGTTGACCGATGAGTGATGAAAGAACCATAGTATAAAAGAAACAATCATTTAATCAAACCTTAGAACTTCAAATTATTAGACAGTCTCATGAAACTGAGTTAGATGATGGGGCTAGATCGTCACCACGAAACGTTGTTAGAAATGCTTTGTGGTTGGACACGTGTAGTCACTGGTCTTTTTTCGGTGAATACTAAATTTTGTTTTTCTCTCCTTTCCCTTCTTTTCCTTTCTCTTTCTCTCGCACACTCTCCTTTTCTAACACAGTAATCATCGTTCTGCTTGTGAGAAATGGAATTTGAAGTTGCAGAAAGTGTTGGATTAAGAGGACACGTGGTGGCCATGCCATACCCTAGCCAAGGACACGTAAACTCCATGATCAACCTCTGCAACCAACTTGCTTCTCTTCAAACTTCCATTCTCATCACCATTGTCGTCACACAGGAGTGGCTCGCCTCAATCGCCTCCCACCCGAAGCCCTCCAACATTCGATTCGCCACCATCCCCAACGTTATACCTCTCCAATCTCAGATTGCTTCCGATATCACTGCTTACTTCCAGGCTGTCGTCACCAACCTCCAAACTCCCTTCCGCGCCCTTCTCCACCGCCTTCACCCCACCGTCACCGCCCTCCTCGCCGATGTCGAGCTCCACTTCCCAGTCGCCCTCGCACGCACCATGGACATTCCCGTCGCGCTGCTTTGGACCATGTCGGCTTCCTTTTTCCTCAGCTTACATCAACTACGAAGCTCGGTTCCTAAGGGAGCTTTGAAGGCTGATCTTTTAGGTAAAGTTTCTAATATCACTGCAAAATATAAATTTTCTTACATGAAACATGTTAATCGTTCGGACTTTAAACCTTTTAGCTGTTTGATAAGTCGACTTATTCAGATTTTGAAGTGCTTAGCCAGTTACTGTTTATATTCATCGTCGTTTCGAATTTTGTACACTATAAACTTCAAAAAAGGTAGTAGAATTTGTCCGTGATTCTGAAGCTTACTCAACTACTTGTAAGTGCTGTTTTTGTTTCAAGATACACGATTTCTGGAACAGTGAATTTGGGAATCCCAGGTTTTCATGTTTAATACAATTTTTAATTATTTTTCTATAATTACTGAAGATCAACTAAACAAGTCTAATTTATACACACTATTATTCTTTGGTGTTTGAATTTGTGGCTGTCAATGAGGCAGATGATTGTGAAGAGCATATACCAGGAATTTCTCCAGCACAATTGGCAGATCTTCGAACTGTGCTTCGTGAGAATGACGTGAGATTTTTGCAACTTGAGTTGGAATGCATTTCAGTAGTGCCCAAAGCCGATTGTCTTATAGTTAATACTATTGAAGAGTTGGAAGCTGAGGCAATTGGTTCTTTGAGAGCCATGTTCCATTTTCCAATTTATCCCATTGCCTTCCCTTACATCAAACACGAAGCAATTTCCTACAGTGATTGCAACTTTGACTACTTAAATTGGTTAAATTCTCAGCCAGCTATGTCAGTATTGTACATTTCTCTGGGTAGTTTCCTCTCTGTGTCTTCTGCCCAAATGAATGAGATTGTTTCTGCTTTAAAAATGAGTGGTGTTCGTTATTTGTGGGTGGTTCGTGGAGAAGTTTCGTGGCTAAAAGAGAAATGCGGGGATAGGGGTTTAGTGGTGCCTTGGTGTGACCAATTGAAGGTTTTGTCACATCCATCTGTGGGTGGATTTTGGAGCCCTTGTGGGTGGAATTCCACTCTGGAAGCTGTTTCTGCTGGGATTCCAATGTTGACATTCCCTCTTTTCTTTGACCAAGTCCCAAATAGTAGACAAATTTTGGAAGTGTGGAAGAATGGGTGGGAGTTGAAAAGATCAGAGTTGGGAAGTGAAGAATTGATAACACAAAAAGAAATATTGGAAGTGATTGAAGAGTTTATGGATGTTGAAAAGGGTAAAGAAATCAGAGAGAGGGCCCTGGAACTTAAGGGTATATGTGACCAAGCAGTTGCTGAAGGTGGATCCTCCAATAGAAACCTCAATGCACTTATAAAAGATGTATTGTGTGTCCAAGGTCATTGAGCTTCAGAAGAGAGCTAGTTCACCTCTATGTTACTTCTGGATTTATAATGCAATTTATATAGTGGTTAGGATTACATTTGTGTTAAATGTGTTTATAGTTGTTTTCTGAAATGAATCAGGAGTTACTAAGTTTAAATGTTTTATTAAATTAGTATAATTGTTAGTCAGATCTACAGTATCTCAATTTTATAACACAAAAGCAGTAGGTAAGAATTATCAATACAAAAATGGATCAACTAATTTATAAAAAATGTTTTTATTTTTTAAACAAAGATATAATAAAAGAAGTATCAGAAAATTATTTTAAAATTTTTCTTTATTTATATTATTCATCTCCTTAAATATTTTATTTAAATTGGTTGTCTACTTACTATCTTTTTTATTTCCTAAATTACATTGAATTAACGTTATTGATTAAATTAATGAACCACGTTATGCAAAATTATATTATCTGTACTTACAAATTAAATATATAAATTAATTTAAAAAAAATAAAATCGACAAGTTAATTTTTATTTTTTAAAAAATAATAAATCATTTTTAAATAAATAAAGAAAAGAAAAAAATTATTAAAGACGTGAAAATAAAAATAAACGTGATTTAAAAAATAAATAAAAATGTACTTGAAAACTCAATTTTTTTAGAAAAATAAAATAAATAAAAAACATGTTTGAAAACAGGATTTAAAAAAATAAAAAATATATTAAAATCGTGTTTAGAAGAAAAATTGAGATCAATAGCACTTCTAAGTACAATTTCTCTAAAAAGAAGTGAAAAAAATATAACATGACTTCAGTTAGATGAAATTTCTCTCAATATAAAATCATATTGAAAACACAACTTCATTTTGCACTTCTAAACGCGATTTATTCGTATCCATAAAAATTTAAAAGAATTATCCATTTCAATAAACATAAGCTAGGAATTACACCATCTGAAAAAGAAAAAATAATTCGGACATCCTCTTTTTAAGCTGTTTAAAATAATGTACGGATATAAATACAAATGGGGAACAACCTTAAAAACATGTCTAGAAACTCGGATAACTAATCCATTTTTTACTACAACTATCAGCAACTTCTTGTTTCGACTCTCGCAAAACATGGATGATTGAAATTTTCAACCAAAAGATAGCAATCTTAACCGCTAATTGCGAATCTCAATATAAACAATTAACAGCAATCTCAACTTCACAAGGAGGAATCTTTAAACATTTCTTTCTCCATTACTGTAATCTTTCCTAGGTCTGCCCAATGGTACCTACTTATAAGTGTTTTACACTAACTTTAATAAGTCGAAGTTCTAAACCATTTCATTTCATTTTACTTTATTTCATTTCTTCCTATCAATCCGAACAGGATAGAAAATCATATAATTCCCCCTATTTAAAAATGGAGTTACCTATTTAGTTAAATCTACATGAATTTCACCCAATACAAAAATGTTTGGGAAGGAAAGTTAGTTACTGGCTTTTCTTATCCAGATATTGCCACAGCAAAACAAAAATACATGAAAGCAAAGCAACCCACGCTATTTTTGGTGGGGCAGAGAACAAAAAGGAAGCAGTAGCAGGGGAATTGTTGCTTAGAAGCACATGTAACATTATTTCTCTAAAATACAAGTATGACAGTTCCAATGTGTGGACCTTCACCTCATAGCTGCTGATCAAGATATGGATCTCTGGGAGCTTTGGTGGGCATAGGAGTTCCAACGGCAGTTCCAATATACCCCATTACATTTCCAGAAACATTCTTCAACCAGGAGGTGCTTCGTGTCAACCAACCACCCTGTTCTTGTTCTTGCATTTCTTGGCTGCTTTTCCTCTCCTCCTCCAACAATATATCAAGCCACCTCTTGGCCATAAAGGTCTTTACAGCTTCAACCCCTTGATTTACAATCTCCATTGGTGGCAATTCAAGAGGGTTCTGCTCCAAGTTTAGCTTGGTCAAATTATCAAGGCGCCCAAATGTATCAGGAAGTGCATGAATCTGATTATTGCTGAGGTCCAGTTCCCTGAGGTTAGTCAAATCACCAAAAGTCTCTGGTAGTTCTTTGAGGTCACTGAAGTTACTGCTCAGGTTGAGAACCTCAAGATTAGTCAGCCTCCCAATTGCAATAGGAAGCCCATGTAGCTCATTGAAGTGAGCATCCAAATAGCGCAAGGACTTCAACTCACAGATAGAGGAGGGAAGAGATCGAATCTTGTTCAGATGAATAATGAGTTTCTGCAAGTTCGGTAATTCATATCCAATGTTTGTTGGCAGATATGATAGATTGTTAAAGCTTACATCCAGCTCAACCAATGACCTGATCATTCAATATAATAGGAGATCAATCAATCATATTCTTTATAGTTTAAACAAATTCCTCAATGACTCCAGTATGATTTCTGGTACCGGTTTTGAAAAATGAGGTGATATTCGCACAAACAAGAGTATAGGGTGATACTTTACAACGTAGATTTTAAAATGGTGAAAGACGCAGAAATAAAATGACAAAATCCATATAACCTTGATATAAGACATTCCAACAAATTTGAAAAAAAAATAAAAATAAAAACAGATTTTTGACCATGCTTGCACAAAACTGGTCCTATTTCACTATTCTAGTTAGACTGGTGATCTATTATGGCTTACAAAATAATCATTATCCAAAGTTTGCATAGAACCAAATCACAAGGCTTAGCAAAATTGGTGACCATAATGAATTTCTAACTTACCTGCAGTGACAGATGGGATCAGGAAGCGCAGTCAGCTTGTTTCCAGAGACATTGAGCAATTTCAACTTTTGTAATAACCCAATTGAATCAGGCAGAGACTCCAAAAGATTTGAAGACAAATTAAGCTCCACAAGGCTTTGCAATCCAGCTATAGAATCAGGAATAGCCTATGGATGCACAGAATATTTATCAGTATGTATGTGAAGCAGTTAAAAAACTTGTTTGGATAAACTTCAAAGTACTCATAAAAGAAAACGTTAAAAAGATAAAATAAATGAAGTTTTTTCTTACAACAAATCAAATTAACTTATGCAAACCCTAAGATTACAAATTGTATTTGATTTATCATGTTCTATGACAAAAACAGAACGGTTTGACTATTTTTGAAAACGGGTTGAAAAGAAAGGAATAAGAGAAGTTGAAGAAGAAATAGTAGTTACTGTGAGTTGATTGGCAGAAAGATCAAGCAAAAGCAAGCCAGGAATTCGACCAAATGCTTCAGGCAAGAGCTTCAATTGGCGGCCAGAAAGATTGACGCTTTCCATTCCCTTGCCATAGGCCTCTTGCAGAATTCCCACAACCTCTTCGTTCACTTCCTCGCCGACAACATCGCCGTCACCATCTTCCTTCGTCTCGTACATTTTCACCAACCGCTTCTCCGCGTCCTTCAGAAGCTTCTCGTAGGCCTCGTGCATCCCGTCCAGCTGCAGCACCGACTTCCAGATTCGCTTCTCCGTCTCCGCCCGCTCCCGGCACTCCCTCTCCTTCTCGGCCTGCTGGGCCCGCCACCCATGAATATCCATCTCCGCGGGCCGGGCCCGGAGCACAATCTCCTCCAGGTCGTGCGACAGCTGGGCCTCGATCTCCGCCAGCCTGGCCCTCGCGCTGTCGACTTCCTCGTGCGTGGGCCGCTCCCCGATCAGGTTCAGGACCGTCCGGGCCTGGACCACCTCGGAGACGGCCCGGCCCATGGAGGCCATGAGGTCCGGGTCGGCGAGGTGCGGCATTTGGCCCACGATCTCCGGGGCGTGCGGCTGCTCGACGTCGAATTGGTCGGAGTCGGAGTTGGCGGCGGCGGCGGCGGCTGGTTTGGGATTGAGGGAAGGGAAGCGCGACATGACATAGGAGAGAAGGGGAAAGATTCCAGGGTTTGGATCCATGGCGAGAGACAGTGAGAGATTTTGAGTTTGGGAATTGGGAATTGAGAACTTGAGATGAGTTTGGATGATATGATATGGAATCGATTCAATGCAGCGTTGAGAATATCGTGCTTCGAATTTTGTCTGCTTTAGTTAGAAAAATTAGGAATTGGACAGTGACTTCTGATTTCATGGAATCTGCAGCAAGTGAATTCAGTGACTGCTTGTGTTTTTAGGTTCAAATCCAACTATATATAATTTTTTTAGTTCAATATCACAAATATATGGATAATTAATCATATTTTAAAAAGAAAAAAAAAATAAGGTTATAGTTGGTCTCTTCAAGTTTCAAAAGATCAAGAAATAATAAATACCTAGTCAATACATTTCTTCAAGTGAACCAAATGGTTGGACTTGAGTGTTAAATAGGAAAACAAGGGGTTGAATGAAGCATTTATGTTATGTTCAACAAATACAAGTATAATTTTGAAGCAATTCCTTTTTGGGTATAACTTGTGAAAGAAAGATTCCTTTTGTGTATTATTATTGGTGAAAGAAACATAGTTTGTGTCCACATGTTTTTGATTGGAGAAGAGAGCGATGAGAAAAATAAGAGGAATTTTAGTTGGACCGCATTATAAAAAATTGTTTATAGCAGAATTTATTATGCATTTTAGGAGATATATGTTTCCATGTCTATCTATAGTTTAGTAGATCCAGAAAAAATATAATATTGTGTTTGACGTTTAGGATTTTGTATTGAAAAAGTCATACCACAACTTTAACTTATTTAATAAATTATTTGTTATTTTGTTAATTATGTGATATGTTTTATTACTTAATTATGTGATATATTGTTTTAATATATTATTTGTTTTATTATGTTGATAATATTTATAATTATAAAGAAAAAATGATGATTAAGTACACAAATTTCAATAAAATGAGGAAATAAATATCACAAAATAGTATATTTTATTTTTTATATGATTACCTTTCTTTATTATAATTTTTGTTATGACAATAAGAATATTTTTCTCTTATTTTAAATTGACTTATTTATTCTATTATAAATATGATTAGTGATTGGTCTTTTTAATTCTTTTACATTGTATGTGAGGACTGGATATAAAATTTCATTTATATAAATGGATTAATAATCCTCATTTCAAACTAGATGAAAGTGGATTTCATAGCATTGCAAATATTATGTAGGTTGTATGATAGGTCAACAAATGTTATTACATGTGAATGATAAAAGAAACAAACAATAATAACATCATATAAGGCACTTAAAGAGTTTGAAACTTCCCATAATTACACCACCACTCATTTAATTTAAGTATATATGGCATTGGTTGTCAACCAAGTTAGGAAGTGGTTATCTCTTGAATATCAAACTCTGAATTTTTTTTATTATATCCTTGTACATGACATATGACTAATTATTGTTCATTTTTTCTTAGTAGGTAGTAATATCTTCAAGATACTAATAGCATGCCCGAAACATGAATTCTATCATGATCCCTCATTCAACAAATCATAATTTTGTTTTTTCAAAGGTTGTCTTAGCAAGAGTAGAAATGGGTACGGAATGTACTCCCTTTAAAACATAGTTCATGTATTCAACTAGATTTGTTGTCATATTTCTTTACCTCTTGCCTCCATCATATGCCTGAGTCCACTTTTCGAATTGTATTTTATCTATTCAACAAATTGTTTTGCCAAAATTCTAATCATGTAGTTGATAACTTAGCTTGAAGAGTGGGTTGCTTCATTTCATAAGCTATGCCAATGTAATAAATGAAATTACTTGAAATTTTGTGATTTTGTAATCTTGTATAATGAAAGTTAAGTCATATTAATACCCATGTTAATCAATTATCTCTTCAACTTTAAATTTTTGTTGAAGTTTGATGTAATATGATGTATGCAATACACTGCAATGAGATCATGTGCTTCCCATCCAACCTCTTCAGATTGTAATACTGACAATATAATCATTTTTCTGCAAATCATCATACAAATGTTTGATTGAGGCGGAACATATTGTCACAACAATTGGAAGAACCATATCCAAGCTTCCTTTGTCTCGCCTTCAATAATTGCAAACATTAAAGAAAATATTTTCCAATTTTCATCTTGAGCAATTACAGTCAACAAGTTTTTTGGTAAAAAATTTGTCATTAACTTGGAGAATGGATTGCAATAATTGAATCTGTCATTGCATGACAAGAAATACCAAAGTAAACATTTCAAGATGTAACATGAGGTGTCTTAAACATCATCCATAAGATAAGGAGAAGCAATATATTACATAATTGTTCTCGAAAAACTTTCTTGTATAACAACCATATGGGAAAATCATTGTATGATTTCCCAGTTCCCAAATTTCATGGCAATAGTCTTTCCATGTTGTTTTATACATCACTGAATAACCATGACGACTTTTTATTTCTATAAGTAAACTTTTTATCTGGATGGAAGGGTTTGTATTGGTCGAATTTACCAGAATTGAAGAAATTTAGGTTGAGTCCAAATTTAAGTGATCTTTAAAAAAACATATGAGAGACAAATATGAGGTGATTCAATTTTTTTTATCACCCATTGATGTCAATTTTTTCTAAAAGATGTTTGTAATCACCATTGGTAACTATTGTCATAATATATGCAACATGCTATATATCTTTGGCTTAGATTATGTTACCACAAATTTGTAGCATTGGTCAATGTAGTATTGCTTAATGGCAATCAATGGAGGCTATTTTGTCTCTAAAAGCACTTGTTTAGAAAACTCATATTGAATGTTATCCCTAAACTAACAAAAAAATTGAACTTGTAGGATAGATGTTATCAAAAAAACATCTTCTTCCTAAGATAAGAACACCTGGTTCTCCTTATCTTTACTAAAATCATGAATGATACTTATGATGATAGGTTCTTCCTTGACAGACATAGAACTTCCACTTACATGCTACTTGTCCATCTGCCATTTACAAAACAAAATTAAAATTTCTACTCATGTTTGTATTATTAACATTATTAGTTATTAGCAATAAAGTTGTGTTTTTAGGAAACAATAAAAACATCTTCAATATGAGAACAAGAAAGGAAATCCACTCAGCTAAGGGTATGAAAAATGCTTCAATGTTTGAATATGGTCAACAATTTGCATTTGGAATGACGTTGCTAGGTTCCCATATAACATTATTCTGGATGTAAAACAATTCAAATATGACGTGGTTGATTGATTAGAGTTGTAATTGTTTCATGACAAGTACATTCTTATTACTTTACCTATATAATCATATTTGCACTATTATCTACATTTAATTATATTCCCATTTTACAAGTGTTCCTATACCACTTTGCTTCATCTATTCCTTTTTAATAATTATATATCGTACTTGAGTAAGACTTTTTAACAAAGTTGATTTGACCAACTGAGTGTTTTCAATTCATTTAGCAACACTTCCTCTTGTATTTTTCTTTTCTTATTCCATTTCACTCTCTTCATTGGCTCTTTTTTTCTCTTGATGTTTCTCACTCTTAATCACTTTTCTCTCACCATCATTTTTCTATGTAATACTCACTTTCAACTCCTTCTCACTTCTAGTAATAATTGCTTGACAATTATTCTTTTCATTGATGGTTGATACTAACTCTCCTTGTTGTTTTAACTGTTGAGGTAACTTAATCATCTGGTAGTTAAGCACTTCTACATGTTGACATAAGAGTTTTATTGAACCAAGAGAGCATCTTGAACTTTAACACTCCCATCTTCTTTGTATGTGTCCTTCCATGTTAGTTTCCTAATTCAGTATAAGTCATAGATTCAATAATTATAATGGCTTCTTTTGTAATTTCGAACAACATTAAACCACCAAAAGAAATACTTAAAATCATCTTTTAGAATATCTAACTTATCATTTGATTAATTTATAATTTAAAATAACTAACTGAGAAGAAACGAAATTATTATTTAAAACTTATTTAAAATTTAAAATTAAAGTAAAAAAAAATCACTTAAATCTAAATACTTGCTTATCTTATATAAAAATATTAAGTGTACACCTCCAAGTAGCAAATAATTACACTTTGAGTAACTTCATATTCTTTTTAAAAAAAAAAATTCATTTTCATAATGCAAAATTTATTCCTATGCGTGCTAAAAAAAATTTATTAAAGTACAAAACTTAATGTTCATTAGAATCATTAATTAACAAAATGTTTAAGATTTTGGTTAAATAGTACAAAAGTTGGTTAACCTATTTTCTTTACGATATTGCATAGTATATGATATAGGAACAATATACGAACAATATATGAACATTATTACGCATGGTTAAAGAAAATCAGAATAAAAAAGGTTATTACAAAAGTTATTGTGTTACACGTCTAGAGAATTTAGTGGTTACATGTTAGGCCAATTGGTTAAATTAGTAACTATTTTGTTGTTGTTATAATGGGAAGTCTCTGCAATTTTTACATTAGTTGGGCTAGACACACGATAGTAGTGCAAAGGTGATGCTTTTTAAGTGTCAAAACAGTATCAGTTCAGGTACAAAACTTTACGTGTATCACTATCAAAATACAAATAGTTAACAAAGTATAAAACTGTAATTTTACATTGGATAAACATACGAGTGGGGATAAACATAGGTGATGCTTTATGTGTAAAAAAAAGTTAAAATGCAAAACTTAATGTTTATTAATATCAAACATTGGTTAACGAATTTGTAAATTTTGGTTAAACCAGTACAAAAATTGGTTAACTCAATCCCTATATTACTACAAATTTACAAATTCTATCATATGGGAATACCTTGTGGACATCCCAAAAAGAAAAATAAAACTGAAAAAAGTATTTACAACAAAAATATTTGATCCAAATGCATAACGCAAAAAAATAAAGCTAAAGAACAAATTTGGGAAGCAATAACTTAACACAGGATTTAAGAGTGTCTAACGGAACTAGTAGAAAAGAGAATGTAGATTTGTAAGTCAAGAAAGGAAGAAAATGGAAACATATCTGTGTTAAAAATGAAATCACCTGAATTGTGTATGGTTAGTGTAAGTTTATCATAACTCAATCATATAATATGCATGTTTTTATAGCTAGTTATGGGGAAACGTGTCTTGGAAT
>Ga0099825_1003883_pt1 | contig 19774 bp, 7 predicted proteins | sample SiratroredBW_FD_76838 | JGI IMG/M metagenome (GOLD analysis project Ga0099825, IMG submission 76838) | Root nodule microbial communities of legume samples collected from California, USA - Siratro red BW | ecosystem: Host-associated > Plants > Roots > Nodule | place: USA: California | collected... | reverse complement strand
GGACAACCCTCAGAGGTTCGCTTACGTGCACAAGGTTTTCGGGGCTAGCAACGTGGCCAAGCTTCTCAATGAACTCAGCGCCTCGCAGCGAGACGACGCCGTAAAGTCTCTGGCTTACGAGGCCGAGGCTCGTCTCAGGGACCCCGTCTACGGCTGCGTGGGCCTCATCTCCGTCCTCCAACACAAGCTCAGGCAGATCCAGATGGAACTCAACAATGCAAAGAAGGAACTCGCGACATACATCGGTCCCCAAGCTTTTCAAGGCTTACCAGCCCCCATTCTGCAACAGCATCCCAACAACCCTTTTTCCGGTTCCCTTTATGGCAACATGGCGGGCGTCACGGCAGCCACTCACGGTGGGCAGCTGGTGATTCGCGAAGCCCAGTCGCCGCAGCAGCATCAGATCTTGGAGGCCCAGCAGTTGGCTGCGGCTGTGGCGGCCAGGGAACAGCAGGAGATGTTCAGGAATTACGAGCATCAACAGCAGCAGGATTTTCTGCGGTTCAGTGGTGGGTTCGATGTGGGTTCGGCTTCTTCTGCTGGTGGGTTCACCCAGGTACCCGCAGCTGCTGCCTCCGCTGATCAGTTGTCTCCTTCGTTGGCTTTGGGATCCTTCGATAACGCTTATCACATGCAGCAACCACAACAGGGAGAGCCTCATCCTCACAACATTCCTTTTGAGGCTCAGCTTCTTCTCCCTCCACAGCAGAAGCAAACACCGCAACAAACCCAGCAGTCCCAACTGCCCCTTCACCAGCCACAGTCTGAAACCGAGGAGTGTAGGAGTCTTGGTCCAACCTGTTGATTTCCAATTTTGCAGCCCCGCGCCTCTGTGCTTTTTCCTCCAACAATTTTCAGCCTAGGTATTTTTCCTCCTTCCATTTCCATGATCCACTATGGGTTTTCCTTTTTTGCTTCTTATTCGCCCTTCTGTTATTTTATCATGCCCTTGATGTAGCCAAGCTCACGTAGGAGTTTTTTTTTTTTTTTTTTTTTGATTTTTTTGGGATTTGTGTTTTTTTTTTTTTTTTTTTTTTCTTTTTTTTTTTTTTGCCTCCCTCTCTTTGTTGTTTTTTTTTTTTTTTTTTTCTGAATTTTTGGTGATATGTGTTTATGAATGATTTTTTCTATGCTTTTCTGTGTTTGCGCTTGTAATTATTAGCTAGCTTTTTCATTGCGAGGGCAATCTAGTTTGGTGGCAGGAGAAAGCTAATCAGTCCTCGTGGTAGGAAGCAGAGGGTCTGTTAGGGGAAAGGTCTTGTCAAAGTGAGAGACGTATGATCTGGTTCATCAATTATGAGAACTTACAACAGTAGCCAAATTGTTGAGTCTAGATAAGTAGGGGAAGGATGAGACAGATTGAAAGAAAATGAAAAACAAAGTGATAGACTAAATCTGATGAAAAGTGACAAGAGACACAAGCTGAAAATAAAATAGATTAAAAATGAAAGAAATAATTATTCGAGTCAAAGTTTAATTTTTAAAAGAAAGTAATATTATTTTTTAATTTTATCTTAAAAATCTTTATAACAATAATAAAAATGAACCCATTTTTATAAAAACTTAAAACACTTAAAAAGTAAAAATAAGATAATATTTTATAAAAAATATAAATATTTTCTTAAAGCAATCAATACCTTAAACCTGTCATTCTATTGGTGGTCAGGTCAAAACATTTTGGTGAAGAAAGTTTGCATATTAAAATGTTCCTAGAAAACCTACTATATGCTCTGAATTTAAGGTATCTGTGAGGGTGTTACAGGAAATTGACAATCTCTCAATTCAAGTCCTTGGCATTTGTAATCAGATTGCCTATTTTTTGTGTGAATAATTGTATTAGGCTCCTTGTGATTGCTGATTTCTACCTAATGAAAGAGATTACAAGTTAATAGTCTGAATGGAGAATTGTGGAAGCCGACATGTGAGCCGAAAAATATATGGGTATAAAATACAAGATACCTCCCAATCCCAGCAATAGGTTTGGCCTGCTTTGGAATCCTTAAATAATAATCACAACATTCTTACTTTTTACATATTGAGAGCTTGAATACACTATGAGAATGAAAAACAGTTGCATCTTAATTTGTCATGAGATTTGTTGTTTCAAACAAGTTCACCTTTGTCTTGTTGTAAAAAAAAAAAAGGGAAGACTTTAGTCCATTATGCAGTGATTTGCAAACATGCACGTAGATAGTCTTGAGTTGAGTTGCTATTATAACCCCTCAATTAGAATTAGAATTTGGAGGATATGAATTACAATTCATTCTTATATATCTATTAATGATTTTTTTTTATTTATTTCTTCTTCTTCAGTCATTATCTGCGGATATAAATGGATAGTAAGAGAGATAGAGATGCAAAGCAGACATGTGAGATAGCGAGATTCATAATCCGCTTCGGTTTGCTTGGCTTTGAAAGGAGACTACCAAACTAGACACAATTTAAAAAGTAAGATCTTCACTGATCTTAAGGATCAGTTGTCTTATTTTTTCTTTCTTTCTTTTTCAAAACAAATTAAAAGCAGTTGCTACATTTATTTGTTTTTTTATCAAAAACTAAATTGTAAATCAGAATTCAGAATGTTTTTTCAAAGGCCTCATCTGTGGTGTTTGTCAAATCATTTCTATCACAGTTAGATTTACTGTAGTTTTGGTGTGGAAGAAATATTTGAATCACAATAGCTATCAGATACATGGATACTGTGTTCCATGTTACATTTAAAGTTTTTCATTTTTTTAAACTTAAATAGAAGTGATCCGTAATCTTTTGAAAAATAACTATAAATATTTGTTTCATGTCAGAATTCGAAGATGAAGAATTAAAATTTACGAATAAAAAATATTCCATTAACTCTAAGTGTGGTATATTTAAAAGTAGTTACGACTCAATTTTGTAGAATTACAGGTTAACTTTCACCATTTCTAATTCTTAACCAACAACTTAAAGAAATTGTTCATCATTTAGGTCTAAGAATTAACGGTAGTAATAGAGTAGCATCTTGTATTTATTTGATGAAATTAACCTAATCATAGAAACATATCGAATTTGGAAATAAGGAAAAGATGTACTTGTTAAGTTTTAAATTCATCCAACTTATCTTATTTTGTAGTCAACTTTACGTATTTAAGTTATTGACCATTAAGTTATTGACCAGTCCAGTATGAACTTCCAAAATTTATTGGATTAGTTAGTTTGAATTCAACAAAAAAGAAATATTTAAAAAATAAACTCTTACTAATCCATCTCTGTTCAATTTGTTTGAATCATTAATAGCATATTAAATCTTTTTTTTTCAAGTGAGATGTATTATAATTTTATTTTAATTTGTTATTGTACTTAAAATTTGTAGTGAATAATAATTTTGAACCTATAAAGATATTTTATTTTGTGAAAATTAATTTATGTTGATATAATATTTTTAATTGTTGATAGTTTAATTAATAATAACTATTATTTTATATACAGAGAGATTCATATAGTTTACATATTTAAATTTGGACAATCATATTGAATAAGTTGAGTCATTGATTAGAATAATTTAGAAAATTATGAATTAAACAATAAAAAGTATACAATTTAAAAAAAAAACTGAAAAGTGTGCAATTCTTTTATATTTATACAACTTTGTTTAAAATTGTGGACTAAAATTCTATAAGCGTCACTGAAGGTTATGATACTTCTATTATTTTTTATATTAAAAATAGGCTACAATTGTGTTGGAATTATATAGTTAGATATTTATACATACCAATCACTCAAACTCATTAAAACATTTTTGTATAAGAGTCAGCAAGTATTTATAAACAATAATTATTCGTGATTTATAAAATGAATCACTGATTATATTTTTTAAATACTGTTGTAATACATACAATATTGAAATTTTGAAAGGAATGTATATTTGGATATATTTTTCTTAACAAGTATAAAATGTATAATCATAAGAGGTTTTTATAATTCATTATTTGTAATATAAATTTTATAATTATAATTATTAATTTTTTAAAATAAATTCGTTAGAAATTATTATGAAGCTTTAACATTTCAAATAGGTTGAGATTCTAAAACTTAAATAATTATTTGTCACATGAATATTCATAAAGGAAAAAAAAATGGCAACAATTATAGGAAAACAAACCAAACCTATCTTAAAAAAAAAAAAAAGTCATCCTAAAAAACTAACATAACTTACATTCTACAAGGTTAAATTAATTCTTAAAAACAATCAATGTTTATTAGCATATCTATTACCTTCTGAAGAACTATGAGAAACTTTAAAATTAATAACACTACTTGGACATTTTATCCCCTTGATCTTTTTAGAAGTCAAAGCATAACAGAAGAATTATTAAAGGCTTCATAAATTAAAGAGGAATCATATTCTAGCTACACTTTTGAAATCTTTTTTTCACTAGAAATTTTAATTGCAAGAATGACAACATACAACTCGACATATAAAGCATTATGAATTTTCAATTAAGCTACAAAGTTTCTAATATAATCACCTCTACTATGCCTAAAGATATCACAACTAGTAACATGTCTTAAATTACAAATAGATGTCATTCAATTAACGTACTTAATATGAGAAGTATTTCTAGTATGTCATAAAAATTCAAAATATTATACATATTCTTATAAAAGAATTATTTGTTTAAATACATATTTAAAGTATAAATATTTAAACAAATACATATTTATACTTTAAATATGTAAATAATAATGATGGATGTTTGAATTTTTCATGATTTCTGGATACGATCTATACATAATGTAAATAATAATTGCAAGCCTACTCTTGCGAATAATAAGACATTCACGGATAAAAATAAAGCTAAGGATATATTATTAGAATTCTAAACAAAATAATAAAAAATGGGAAATTCAAATCAAAACCTATAAGAAAGAACACTAAAAAATAATCCAAGATCAAAACTCATATTATATTTTTGTTATTCAAAAGTTAAAAAGATTATGTAGAAGGAATTATCCTAAAAATATATTTGCATTAAATTTTATCAAAGTCTTTACCCTATATTATATATTTTACCTTGGGTTTTAATTAGGTAGAACGTGGATCGTACCAAGTTATCTTCCTAGTAAGAAATTGAAAAAAAAAAATGAAAAAGAAAAAAAAAGTAGGAGAAAGAACAAAATAAAAGAATGAAAAAGTAGGTCTACTTACCAATGTAATTGTATTAAAAATATAATAAGCTAACATTATTTGTAAAGAATGTTGAAATAGGAAAACAAGAGAGAATACAAATATAAAATGTATTTATATATTTTTATCATTTCTTTTATATACTTGATGAATTTATGTAAACTTAAAGACAAAACAGAATTAAAAAAAAAAATACCAATTATTACGCCAAAACTAATAACACAATAAAATAAAATAAATAATAGGAGAAAGAAGTTTTGGTTTTAATAAAATAATAAATAAAGAATAATAAGTCTTTTAAGTAAAACTATTATATGTTGCGAGTAAAAAGTGCTTTTTTAGGTAACAATTTGATAACATGATTTGAAATTACTCAATTATAATGTTAAAAAGTAACTCCATACAATAACAAAAAATATTTCTAAACTTGATTTATATCTATTCATGTATTTAAAACGACAATAATGAGTAATTAAATAGACAATCAAGAATAAGATAAATTATATGATTATAATATATTATCACAAGAACACAGTTCCATCCAAATTTATTATCATTACAAATTTATAATGATTTTCTCAAATCATTTATAAAAAAAGAATACATACATCATGGATATATATAACAAAAGATATTTATTAATAAACACTTACATTATGAAAGACCCATTAAACATATTATACCGAAAATTGTTATCTAATTTAGTTAAAGATTTAGATAAACAACAATTACATTAAATTTATTACAACTCAAGTTATATATACACAAATACTAGGATATGCAAAAACTTCCTCCTTACACTTTATGATTTATTATTTTATGTAACTTAAACTATCTACAAGTCAAAAAGGGTCTTTGCTATATTGTAGGTAGATTCTTTTACTTAATGCAGAAAAATAATTAATGATTCTATTATATATCTATATGACAAGTCTACCAATTTGTATAAGTAGTAGTAGAATGAAAGTTCAAGTGACGTCTTTTCAAGAGTCTTGCATAACAGTAACTATAATTTATTAATATCTAGATTAATTGAAATATGAAATTTTGATATAAAGATAACTATGAAATTATTAAGAGAAAATAATATACAAAAATATTAAAAACAAGTAAATTAACAAGTTGAGTTTGTACAAAAGGAGTAAAATTGTTAGGGTTAGAGTTAATTGAACACTTCTCTTCTTGCAGTGTGATACTCAATCAATACTTTGGCTTTGAACATTAACATAATTATTAAATTTATCCAAAATCTAATTTCTTAGCTGAAAAGAACTTAAATTTCTTTGATAAGCCCAAATTCCTTGTGTGACTCAACAAAAGAATTTTCCTTAAGTTCAATGATTAAAAAATTATCAATAAAATCATGACTCATTTGTAGATACACGATGCATTGTATATTTTACCTCAAGTCAAGACAATGAAAGTATATTCCAATCACAAAAATAGTTATGAGTGACATCACAACAAACATGAAATATAAAAGCCACATCAAATCTGTTTGGCTGAGAGTTAGAAAATTCATGCTCGACCTCAAAATTTGCATCAGCTTCACAATTTCCATCCTCACAAAATTCATGCTCAGCTTCACAATTTCTAATCAATAATGATAAGTTTGACTTTTAAACTTAAAATTTGCTTCCAAAATGAACTTGGCTTCAACTTCAAAGACTTTTCTTTATTTCTTTAATTCTTTCTTTTTTTTTACAAAAAAAAAAATTAAATTTCTAGTAATATGCTTAAGTAGATATTTTACTAACCTACTTCTGTTCAATGGTTGGATTAACATTAAATTTTATAAGAGACTTGCAAGATATAAATTTGGATTAACATTAAATTTTATGAAAGCAAAGCTTTAAGTAAAAGACTTGCAAGATAAATGCTCTAAATATAAGTATATAAACCATTTATTAGTTTCATATATTATACTAGATTTTTTACCTCACACTTCATACATTTAAATCATACTTATTTACTACATTAGTCAATTTTTAAATATTATCTTATTTTAAGAATAAAAGATAAGCACACACAATATACACATAATTCCATTAAAACAAAATTAAAATTAAGAGTATCAAAACTATTTAAATAAAATAAACCAATAATATTCAACGTGGTCTTCACATCATATATTTTGTTATCTTGATTTATTATATTGCATCAAAATTGAAAACAATTCACAAATCATAAATCATTTTGGAAAAACGGCTAAAAATGACACCTCATACCAAGTTTTAATCATTAACTCAAAACTGATTAAAAGGAAGAATCCTAATACAAAATGTAACATTTTATTATCAAAAGTACTTAGAATTACATCTCTCAATTATGTACGTATAACTCCATTCTAACCTTAACCCTCTTACCAAAAAATTTTCAACTTATTGAAACTTCAATTTTCACATTGGTATATTATTACATATAACTTTCATTACCTGAAAATCTAGCTCCTCCAATAAACTTAAAAAGTAGAAACACAAACCTACTTAAAGAAAAGTTTTATGATCAAAACTAAAAACATTCTAGACTAGTAAATATGAATCTTTATTAATCAACACACACAAACTCATATCCCTAGACATACAAACCACCTATATGCAAACAAATAAAAAAAAGTATAAAGAGAAATCTATTCTAAACAAAAAAATATGATCGATAACTATTATTCTTCTCTCTACTAGTTTCTATGATAGACTCAAATTTAAAAACATTTAACTCAAAAATCTAGATGAAAAATAAAGAAAGAAAATTTTAAAGATATGATAATTTTCATAAAACAATTTAAATAGTTAAATTTTTATTTATGTATAAACATTTTAAGTTAAATAACAAAATATTAAGACTTCATTTTATTTTAACAACTTCTACTCATGACAAAATAAATATAATATTTTGAAATCAGAGTTACCTTGAACAAGTAAAAATAAATGAACATCCATTTAAAAATATTGAGTTTAATAATTTTGTTTATTTACTAAATAATAAGATACCAATTGTTATAAAATAATCCAACTATAATATTTTAAAATAATATGCTTGTTAATTTATTTAAAAGTTTAACTCTTTAGCCTACATCTATTAACAGAATTTAAGTTTAAAGTGTACATTTGCAATAAACTCTTTTGAAAAGTCAAATTTATGTTAAAAAAAGTCTCTAAAGTCAAATTCCTTAAGAAAGATTTTATCATGTAAAAAATAGAACACAATTTTTTTAGTACTAAGTATTAACTGGCTTATTTCTTCCACTTCAGCTAAGCTCTCAAACATTTAAACTAGTAATAAGTAGATTTTTTTTCTTCTTCTTTTCTTTCCATTTTTATTTTTTTCATTTTATCTTTACATTGACGATTACTTTTTCTTTCTCCTTATCATCTTTTTATTTACCTCATCAACCCAAAATGGGTGAGTATTACACATTACTCTAAATATTTTGTGTGTCTTAGTTTTTCTTTTTACTAATATTATGGTAGGCAAAACTGAAGGGAGTATATCATAGAAATCTCAAACAATTAAAACAGAGCTACACCACATAACGGAATAACACCGTCTTCAACCCAAAATCTTAAGACATTGGATTTATGAGTCTTTTTTCTTCAACAATCTCATTTCTATTCAATATGATGCTTAGACTCACATTTAAATACCCTAACCATAACAAAATGAAATAAAATAAGAAAATACCTTTACTTTTGCTTTGTAGTTAAGAAATACTTGTTTTAGAATCCATTTTAAGAAATTAATAAATTTTGGATGAAACATTCAATAGAGTTGGATGAAATTTGTTAATTAAGAAAGAACACATTTCATTTTACTTCTTAACTTGTTCCGCTGCGCAAAATGCAGAACATTCTGCATGCATATCAACTGTTTTCAGAATCAAATTACGACTGTTATTCTGAGCTGCATCACTGTATTGTCAATGAGTTTTCATTTCATATTTGTACATAATATGTGAATGTATATCGATAATATTTCATATTTTTATTCGTCTAAAACTCAAACCTATAGACTGCAAATTATTCTGTATAACACAGACTCCTACATTAGAAAGAAAAAAAAAATGATCGTGTGTAAATTTTTGACATATCTCTAAAGAATAAGAACACTCTAACGCATACTAGTTCTGGTTTATGATTGGTGTTTTCTGAAAGTACGGTAAAATCCAGATTTCTGATCCCATTTCGTCATAGCAATCTTTTGCTGCATCTTCCACGGTTTTCAAAACCTTTTACTATCTTTATTATAGTTGTTATTGTTTTGCACGAGATACACAAAGTCAAAAATGGCACATAAACGCTTCAAAGAAATACAGCTTTAAGGCGCAACATTTGAACGGAGTGATTGGTGCAGATCCGACAACTTTTGGCAACGAAAGTTTTCATGGTAAGTTGACCACTCATTTTCTTTTCTTTTCTCAAAGATTGCATCAAGTCAATTAATAGTCCATTTATTTGTAGATACCGTTTTGGAATATGTTATCAGTCACCGATTTCGTTAGTTGACTTTAATGCTGCATGTGCTTGGGGACAATAAAATATAATAGTAATCTTATTTTATACATCAAAATCTTACTATGAATTCTAAGCCGGAGAAAAAAAGAGGGAATTCTGATGTGAACAAAATTGGAGAGAATATTGGTGTATGTGTGTGTATATATGGGATAAATAAAGGAAACAATGATGCAGGATCTTACGGTTCTGATTGATGTATCTATCATGTTTCTTCTATTGTCTTATTCTATAGTCAAAGGTATAAATTAGATTGAAAAGTGAAGAAAAAATCATAAAATTCTTGATCATAACACTAACATGTACCTAGCAAGTGTAGCCCCACAAGAACGTACTGAATATTATAACAACTTACACGTTTATACACATCCAGGTTATTATCAAAAGCATTCATGCATCTGCTTCGTGGGGTCTCTTCATCTGACACCAACATAATTTTTAGCTTCTTATATGTATATAATATTATTCATATTTAACTACATATATATAAGTTTGGAAGACCGACCAACCAACAAAAGAGAAAAACAACTTACTTTTTCGTTCCTTTTGAGTTACAATGATAAGATGACAGGAGTTTCAAAAGAAAGACCATTAGAAAGTTAGGTCTTTTTCTTATAGAATGTGGTTAAATGATGTGTATAATATGTAGTTTATCTTAAAAGTGAGATAATGATATTTTATGGTATAGTTATTATTTTTTATAGGCTATATAAGTGTATTTTATTTATTTTTTTAATTAATGAGAAAAATTATTGTTTTATAGTTTTACTGGTAGACTTTAAATATTGTAGTAGGGTAGTGTAGTTTTAACTTGGTATCAAACAAATGCATAGGCCTTGAGAAATTGAAAGCTTGTATGTTCCTGTCTCAAAAAAGTTAGGATTCTTTTGAAAGCGAAAGATAATGACTTAAAATAGAACACATTTCAGTGTGTGAATGGAAAAAAACACATTCTGCTATGCATCTCAATCAATCCCTATATTATACATTATCTTATTTTTTTTAAATTATAAAATAAGCTATCATGTGGAAATTGATTGAAATTAATTATATGGTCTCACACTATAAGATAATAAAGTCTCATGTGAAAGATATAAATGATGGTATAAAAGGGTACCTGGGTGAAGTGGTGAGTGATGCGTGCATAAACAAACTGCATACAATCCAATATAGTATTTAATTTGTTTTGACTTTATCATTTAAATTTTAATTATACTATTTGAATTAACTTTGATATCTGAAATTTGACTTTCTCATTTAAGAACAGGTGACATACTTTTTAACTGCATTGTTTACATTTCTTAAAATTCAAAGATTATTATATCTTCCCAATTTTGTTATTTATCTTTCTCGATTTCTTAAATTTTAAAGATTGTCTCTCTTTCTTTGCATTCAATACTCATCATAATTATTATTATTCGTTTGACCTCTTTCTATGTTTATATTTATTAATTTACACACACTTCAGAAAAGTAATTTCCCCCCCAAAAATATTGGGATTAAGAACTGTAATTATATTTATTAATTCTTTTAATACTATTAAATCCACGTTTAAAAAGATGAACGAAAATTTTAACAACATATTTATCTTACATTAAATTAATTATTTATCACACAAATTTTTATTTATTATTTATTAATTTAATTAAATATATTCTTTTATATTATTTTCAATCTTTTTAACAATTTTTTGTTTTTCAAAATAGCATAAAATCAAATAATATAATACTAAAAAAGGTAATACTAGAAAAAATATAATATTTTAAAAAATAATATAATATAATATGTTAAAATATACAATTTAACTTTTTAAACATGATAATATTAATCAATATGATACTATAAATTTGATATAATTTCATTTTTAATCATGTAAAAATGTTAATATTTATTTTTAATTTTCAAAAATTATATAGTTTGAATAGTAGTCGTCGAATCATTTTAACAGTATTTCAGGAAATAATATTAATTAAATAATAAAATATATACACTCGTGATAAATGATTTAAAAAATGCATAGTTTTAAGTTTTTTTTAAAACGTATTATATGAGTTTTAAACTGAAATTAATGTAATATATTTTTTTATTCTTTTTAAATATTTTTTATATTAATTATATTTATAATTAATGTAATATTATTATATTTTATCTGTTGTCATGTGAATGATGTAAAAGATTAAAAATTAACATAAAAGCTGAGTTCTCGAAATAACTCTGAAATTATAAAATAAAATTGTTAAGAAGTGGACAATTTAATAACTTTTCCCGTGACAAAATTAGGAATTAACAATTGTCCAAGTTGTAAAATAGATATATTCGTAAAACTTAGTTCCAGAAGGGTGCTTGATAAATTACCAATTATTCTTAGCTTATTTACCTTCTTAAAAATTGTACGTGTGAAATAAATTGGAGAGAAAATAGGTTATGTATCATTTCCTAAAATATTTTATATTATTATTTAATTAAAAATATGATAAATTATAATTATATACGTGATCAATTTGTTAATCTTTCTAATGATCAATTAAAAATTATATCAAATCGCAATTTTTAGTTAACGTGGTATTAGATTCAAACCATATAATTATTAAATTCTTAAAAACAAACATTTGTATTTAATAATTAAATTATATTAAAAAATATATTGTTAATTTAAGTAATCCATCAGAAAACACTTCTTGTTTTATTTTAATATATTAGATAATAAGCTGATAACTCCTAAAAATGGTTTCTAGTCTGTTCATCTTAAATAAACTTCCCTCTAACGACAGAACCGGCCTCTGAATCTATAGGCCAAAAATAATATAAAAGTAGTTTTTACTTAATAAAACTGCAATATTTTTATTGTATTACTAACAAAAACGTGTTTGAAATACAAACAACAATAGGTTATACACAATTAAGAAAGGATAAATTATTTTTTTAAAATTTGATTGACATAGTACACTTCATTGAGGAATTAAAAATATATAAAATAATATCATATAAATAATTAAAAAAATATAAAGAATTTAAAATAGAAAAAATATACAATTTTTTTATATTGGTTGAATTCCGAATCTAATCTTGTTCAAATTACAAAAATTGTTTGAGTGTCTTAAAAGTTATATTACAATTATACTTTATATGTGAAATAAACCATCATTTAAAATAGACGAAATTTTTGAAAATATATAAAAAAATATTACAAACATCAATTCCTAATAGATTTGAAATAGATTAAGTGTTAATTTTTTATAAGACTTTTGATCATAGTTTTAAAATCTTCTAGAAAACATCTTATATTTAATCATGACATAATCATGACATAATGTATGAACAAATACAAGTTTATTGTGTTTTCGTATATAATAATAATATGATTGATGATAATCATGATATATGTTGATTATGATTGATTCAATTAGTTGATACTTATTTGTATGTGTATTTCTGTGATGATGTGCTTAGTAGGAGAATCAACTCTATTATTAAATTGGATACATTCTTCAAAATAAATATTAAACAAGATAAATATTTGCACGTGTAAAATAGAATAAAAAACAAATAGTCCCGAAGTATTTAGCAACTAAAAGATGATAAGATGTTAAACAAATTATATTATATGGTCCATGATTGAGTCACTATTATAAGCGGGTGTACTTGAAATTTATTAATCTATTGAAAGATGTTATCAGTATCCTATAAAATATACAATTATGATAAAAATTTGTAGTTTTTTTTTTTAAATAAGAGAACGTTTGTTTAACTAAAATGAGGCGAAAAAAAGGAGAAATGAAGGAATATTTATTGACATGCCTGAAAGTTCATCATATCAATTTCTTGTAAAGTATATATAACTTTATCTCATTAGTAATAAATTGATAAATAACTTTTCCTTAAATCAATATAAAAAGTGTCAGTAAAATCATTTGATTAAAAAATACCGTTTTTAATCTTTAAAATTTCAACAATTAGTAAAATAAAAAAAACCATTAAAATGCAAATAATTATAGTTAAATATTTTGACTAAAAATAGAAAAATACAATTATCTCAACATTAAATTCAGAATTCATTTAAGTATATATAACATCAGCAAAAGAAAAAAAGTTACATGCTAAAATTATAAAATATTTATTTAAAAAATCATTAATCATATGAAAAATAAAATTATAAAATAAATATATATTTTTAAAAAAAGATAATTATATTTAAATAATATTTAAAAAAAATATTTGTTAAAAGTAATAAATCTAAATATTCAGGGGGCCAAACCTTCTTCATCATTCTGTCTCTGCCTGTCCTACCCTCCACATACAAATAAAAATGAAGAAGGCAAGAAAAGGGTATTTTTTTCCCTGCACTCTTCCCCTATTAATTTCTTGGAGTATGTTTTACTCATCTCGAAATGAAAAGTTCATTCTAAAATAAATGGTAGGTGCCCAAATTAATTGTGTGAAGTTAAAAGCCCTTAAAAGGAATAAAAACCAACCCTCACAAATAATAAATATCAGGCTATTACTTTTTACACCAAAATGTACTATCGACACCCCACTTGCCTTTCGGTCAGTGGAAAATATTCTTTACTCTCTCTTGTTAATTATTTCTATTTATATCTCATCATTCATTTTACTCTCTTGCTTGTTAATTTACACTAGTACACAATCTTTTGGGACATGGTTAACATCATAACATAAAAGATGTACTCTTTAAAATTTGAATTCGGTTTTGTCATGAGTTTATTCTAAAAAATGCTTCAAAGATTAAGAAAAAAAAGAGAGTAAAGAATGCTATAACTATCTGTGCTCTTAACAAACTAAAACTTTTGAAAAATAATTTCATTAAAATGTATAATTATAATTCTAAAATTATTTTCGGAACATCAAGCCATCCCGTTATTGTTCTTTCTACAAAAATATTTTCCGAAAATAATGTCCAGCATTCTGAAATTATCTTCCAAAAGTTTAGAATCTCCCGAAATTATGTTTCCAGAAAGCCTATTCCACTGTTTCTGCCAGAAAGCTCAGTCAAAGGGCAACATTTCACTTTCTTAATGCTATCATTCTACTGTTAAGTATTTTTTATTATTTCATTCTGTCCATTTCCCCGTGGCACATTTTTTAAGGTCATATTAAAGACAAAAAAGCAAATGTAAACACTATATGGTAAAAGGGAAGATAAGGGTGGTGAGAGCTGCAAGCAGATTGGAAGGAAGTTGAGAGCAGTATGGATTAACTTCAGTAACTAAGTGATGAGAGCCCAATCGAAGGGCAAGATTAAGTTAATCCCATAGGAGCTACCAAAGCGCTATTGGTCGATGAGCAAGCACCAAGTTAACAGAATGAGAATAAACAAAACCTGTAAAGAAAAATCAACTATATGTGGCTTGGAGAGTTAACTAACAAAATGCTTGAAACTCAATGCCAAAAAGGCACGAAAAGCCAGCACACCACAGTGTAAATTTGTTACTATCAATAACCTAACAAATGTTACCTGACTCATTTTTTGTGAAGAACAACCTATATATTCTAATCTGAATCTGATGTCAACTGCGGAGGACGCAATGCTGCTACCATTTTAGACAACATTTCTTCCATTTCCATCAATTCTTCCGTGCCAAAGCCCCAACCTCTAAGTAACTCTGCCCCAGCTGCTCCTCGTTGAATTCCAAAACGCTGAAGATTTCGCAGTTTATTCTCTAAGAGTGGTAATACAACACTGCTGGAACGTAATCTGGCGGCCATGGGAACGGAATGGATCTCAAGGGATCCTTTGGGTGATGAATTAATAGTTTGACCTCTCATTAATTCACCTTGCTTGCCTACGTTGCTCCCAAAGATTGATGGAAAAGGCAAGGGGATAGGCAAGGGACAAGGAGCAACAGATAGATGGCAGAACATTGGCCTTGTATTGGCACATCTAAAAGCACCATCAACTGCATCCTTTACCTCACCAACTGAAGCGCGATGACCTTCTATAGAACCAAAACAGTGAAGGGTTACAGACAAAAACAATCATTCAAAGGAGAGAACTTAGTAAAGTAGGTGAATAGAAAAATAGGCTCAATAGAAAGCATATCGATAAGCAAGCATGCCTTTTTCAAATTATTTCATCCAATAACCTAACTAATGTAACAAACGAAACTATGGTTGAGTACCTTACAAAGATACACTTTTTTAACAACAAAAAGTGATCTTATCTGTCTAATTAAATAGAAGTATTGCATACTGCTGAATGTGTGTCGATCTAACTTCGGAGAGTTCCATAATAAAGAAAATGAATAGTGGATTGATAAAAGAGCAAAAACCGAGGACTAAATATCACTTGTTACGCTGTGCTACAGCAGAAAACTAAATGGTAATTTATCACTTGGTTCATTCAGAACTAAAAGATAGATATAATCAATGGTATTATTAAACATTTCATCATAGAATCTGGTAGTTGTCTTTATTTGAAACCTCTATTTGAGTTCTTTTTTCATATCCCCAAAAAATCAATGTGTTTGTAAATTTGGACAGAAACATGTTTTGGTGCCTCGAATGATTCACTGGCCAATAGAAAGATTCATACCTTAAAATCTGTTGTTTTCATGATAAGCATAAACAGAACGATAAAGTTCAAATTAAGAAAATATACACTAAATTAAACCAATATACTTATTAGATATGGCTTATGGGCCAAAACATTGAAGTGAAGAATACTGTTGGGTTAAGATTAGAAGACTAAGACAAGCGCAACAGAAAAGGCAACCAGGGGCTAGAAGACTCCCAGCATGGCAGGGTCCAGCGAAGGATCAGACTCATTATGAATCTATCATGTGCGGCCTTATTTTGCATTTGCAAGAAGCTAATTTCAAGAACCAAACCTGTGACCTCCTAGTTACACATCGTAGCAACTCTGACAGTCGAGACAAGGGTCCCCATACAGACAAGCAGAACAAACATAAAGAAAATATTAATTGATAAATCTCTGCAGCCAATACCTGAAGCAAGAGCTCCATGGACTGTCATGTGTTCAATAGCCAGCATGTCTTCAACATCATCTGCTGTTTGTGGAGTCAACGGCTGTAAAATCTCCAACAGAGACAGGTCATTCTGTCCCCCTGAATTTCAAGAGTAAGACCAATCAAATACATCTCTTATGGAGATCAGCCAAAAAAGTTATTCACATTTACCAGTTAAGGCTGGTGCTGGCATGGCAACATCAAGAACTGACACCATATTCTGCCTTCCATGTCCTGATAACATTTGTACAACTCCATGAATATCCACAGCACCAGAAATTGAACAAGCATCTGCAGTAGGCCCAACTGGAACCATTCGAAAAGGTAGACTAATGGAGTGTAGTGCTGCAGCATAAACTGCACTTGAGTGGAAATGCTTAGCATCTTCAATGTGGAGGAATCTGGAAGCTTTACCTATGAAATTAGGTGAAAAGTCAAACTTACAAAGACATCAAAATAAGATTTAGTATAACTGAATGAGACCATTGGAATCTATAATTTTGTGCATCTGCCAGCCAAAAGAAATACATTTAACAATGGTAAGGAGGATTGTATCAATATTAGAACAAAGTACAACAAAATTCAATGCCATCAATGATACCGAGCCATTCAAATTAGTAAAGTAGTAGCAAATCAAACATCAATACTTGCTGCGTATTATCAAAGGAAGGCTATTGACTACTGTGCTGTCAAATATAATAAATTGCATTTGACATACTTTCACTTAAGGAGGGCAGACCAAGAGGCACAATAAGTTTACAGTATGATGACAATCTTGAAAATGATATAGAATCATGAAGAACCTCTGAGACTGTACGCTTCCTGCTCTGAAGATTTGTGCGTGAACCAGAACCTTGGACAGCATACAGTAAGACAGGAATGTTTGCATACTCGTCTACAATGTTCTCTAAAAATTCAGCAGCGACAGCAGAGAAACCTCCAGAGTCATCAACAATAAATTGAAATCCCTGTCAAAATTACCAAAATTTAAAGATTGTAAGAGGCACACCAAACAAAAATTAATTTTCTTTTAGAACTTAATGGACAAAGGCTCTATGTTTGAAGTTATAAATATAGGATCATCAATCTGAAACTCTCATACCAAAATTTATAAAGTTGAGCAACAAAAAAGCAGGATATCTAGTCAAAATGTAGCTTTGCTAATTGCAAAACTACTATGTTAAGTAAGCATTTTAGAGAATCAATATTACTGTACTTCTGGTATAAAGTTTATATTACCATTCATTATGTCACAACAAGGGTTAAAATTATACACGAGAAATAACCCACTAACCCAACCACACATTGGAAAAGTGAAAAGTTGTGACCTGTATATGGTCACACTCTTCAACAAAAAATCGAACTCTGTCACTGATTTCTTCCCCTTGCACAGCCCAAGCAAAGGAGTCCTTTCCAATTCCATAATTGTTAAATTCCTCTGCGACTGCCCAAACTCCATCTAATTCATAAAGACTCCGGGGGTGATAATGTACTTTTGAGTAGTCTGTCCAAAACTGTACACCATTTTCCAGGCACTCAATGATATCCTTGTCCTCATACTCACTCCGAGAACCATTCTTAGTACCAGGGATCTCATTTACCATATTCGAGTTCTCCTCTTCTTCATAAAGTCTTTGTAGGAACAAATTTCTTTTAGAAGGTTCAGAGGCTTGAGTGGAAACTCTACCAGTCCTGCACATTGGTGAATGGGCTTTCAGTGCATTTGGATATAAATTTAAACTACAATGACAGACGTAACAGATGGAGTAGGTTTCACGTCCAATAAAAAGAGGCAGGCAAAACAATTTCAAATTTTCATTTCAACCCTACAAAGCTTAAAGTGACGCTCAACAACAAGAATAGAAGATACATGTAAATGGAACATTACACTGTTTGCAGGTTATTTTGAAGAAATTTACCATTTTGAAAAGTTTTCTTGTATGTTTCTTAGTAGAAAAGAATAGTCCTCTCCCTTACAGTTTTCAAGTATTTCATATTAGAATACATTCAAAACTGACCTTACACGATATCTCCTCCATGTTGCTAATATTTACAAAAGAAAAGCAATGAATCCACTGCCATTTCACTAAAACAAGCTAGTAACTGAGAAGATTCACACAGCAGAAATTAAAATTCCCAATATCATCCATTTCAGAGAGAACCTTCTTCAACCATCGTTATAAAAGTATAGACTAAAATCTCTCACCAGGTGACAACATCTGGTGATGTGGAAGCAACCTCCGTATACAATGTACCGTGTGAATTCATAGATCCAAGGGATCCTGAAAAGATTGAAAAATCCTAAGAATAGATTACAAGTGGATGTGGACAAATTTTGCTTACACCAAGAGAAAAATAAAGGGATAAGAAAGTATACAATTAATCTTAGGCTAAAATAAGTTTACATTGAGACATTCTAACATCACGAGATTAAAAGAAGACAAAATTAACAGAATAAATGAAAGTAGCAAGGATATTGAAATAAAAACTGAAGTAAAAGAAGGAAACACCGCATAGAAGATATCGTGTTTTCTTCAGCTATTTAAGGGTAGAAAGGAAAGGCTGGAATGTGGCCTAAAAAGTTTAAGTATGTGAGAATTAAAGAATTGACCCCAATGAAAAAATCCACAATCTTGAATATGTAGTACTACTTCCAACATATATAGCTAGCGTATTTTATATTCCTTATTCATAACTTCCCAAAATATATTACCAATCGTGCAGTTATATCTTCATAAGTACAGTATATTATTGTTCCTACAAGGAAAATGAGTTGAGTTCTGCTTTTAGCACTGTATAATGCTCCCAAATTTTGTGATGACTCTCTTGCTTTTCCTCAGATTCACAAACAAAGCAAGCCGTTACAATGTGGGTCATTTTGTTTGACTTTTTTCCAACCAGCTTGACCTGTTTTTATTTTCATGCCCAAAAATAAAAAGGCTGGTAGACCAGTAGTTTCAAAAAACTTTAGACGATTACTAATGAACCTTTAAAGTTTATACCAACTACATTGGTCCTACTACATACTAGTAATTTTATTTAATCAGTATTTTTTTTTTTTTTTTTTTTTTTTTTTTTTTTTTTTTTTTTAAATATAAATTTTTTTTTTTTTTTTTTTT
>Ga0099825_1003878_pt1 | contig 19781 bp, 9 predicted proteins | sample SiratroredBW_FD_76838 | JGI IMG/M metagenome (GOLD analysis project Ga0099825, IMG submission 76838) | Root nodule microbial communities of legume samples collected from California, USA - Siratro red BW | ecosystem: Host-associated > Plants > Roots > Nodule | place: USA: California | collected... | reverse complement strand
TCTTAAGCAGAAGCTGTATGGGCTGAAGATGCAGGAGGGTAACGATCTTGCACAACATGTGAATATTTTTAATCAAATAATCACAGATCTAGCGCAGTTAGATGTGAAGATCGAGGATGAAGATAGAACAATAATTCTGTTATGTTCTTTGCGTTCTTCCTACAAACATATTGTAACAACCCTTACGTATGGGAAAGAAACAATCAAGGTTGAGGAGATTACTACAACATTGTTGGCACACAACCAACGAAAGCAGAATGCAGGGGAGAGTTCTTCTTAAGGTGATAGTTTATACATTAAGGGTAGTCAGGAACGTGGAAGGAAGCAAGAGAAGGATGGTTCTGGAAAACGAAATTTCAGATCAAAGTCAAGGGAAAAAAGATGATTCAATGTTACAAGTGTAAACAGTCAGGTCATATGAAGAAGGATTGTCCAACGTGGAGAAAGCAAAATATATAAGAAAGAAGACCCATAAATCCAAAACCTTAAGGTTTTGGGTTGAAGGTGATGTCATTCCCTTATATGTTGGCTCAATTCTCATTCTTGTGAGATCTCCCTGGTGTTTTCCCCCTCGGATTCTCCCAACATTAATAAAATGAGATATTTTCTTACAAAGAGAGGGAACTATAACTACAAAGTGAAGGGAAAAAAGGAAAAAAAAGAAGTGAAGTGGAAAAGAAGGTCGATAATGTAACAAGGATGCCCAATCTCAATGTATATGTAGCACTGAACGAGTTAATAAAATAATAAAGATGAGCACACAATAATATCATTCTGTGAGAACTCTTCTTTCTCATCAATCACACACATCATCATCTTGCTAAGAAAAATATGATATTGAGAATATAAGTCCGTTATATGTTCCAAATAAATAACTGCCAAATCTTATAAGTGATTGAAGGAAATATTCAACACTTACAAGAATTCATTATTTGGGGCACATGGAGACCAAACTATGAAAAAAAGAAAAACTCAATAATGTTTAGTTGATGAATCTTCCATCATATACTTTATACTTTAAGATATAAGTATTAATCACAATGAAACACTAAAACTAAGAATTTGTAATGCAAGAAAAGCAGAAGAAAATTTAAGGTAACTTCTAAACATTTTAGCAGAAAATCTTTGCTGAAAGTGAGAGATGATCAGGGATTGGTAGATAAGAGAGCAACAACCTGAAAATTTGTTCTTTCTGTAAAGTTCAAGAAATACATTAACAACAGTATATAAGAACCTCCTAGTAGAATTTCGAAGGCAGAATCTCTGACCTTGAATTTGTAAGTTTCATTCATCTAAAACATACAACTTTTTTAACACGACAGGACAACTAAGATGCAAGCAATAATAACTGTTTCAAATTGCTTAGGACTAGAAACTTTAAAAGCATATTTAGCCTATATATCTTGTTGAAAATTCCAATCACTAACTTTTTCGATATTTCAAGCAAAGATTTCTATTTCTTAAGCTTTATTTGGTTGGGAGAGTGGATTTGAGGAGATAGATTTGAAGGGACATGAGATGGATTTGAACGGATTTGAGTGGATTGTATGTGGATGAAAGGATTGTTTGGATTAATGGATGAATGGTAAGATTTGAAGGAATTTGAGGGGATTGATTATGAAAGTTTCGGAATGATTTGATAAATGTTATAATTTGTTTTTATTTTTTTAATTGATATATTTCTGAAATTACTAATTAACCGTTGTGAAATAAGATGGTAAAAAATTAAAATGAATTGAATTAAATTGATTTTAATATAAAAAATTAATAAAATTATTTAAAACATATCTTCTAAATTATTTAAAATTAAACATAAATCCTAAATAATGCAATAAAATCACAAATTTATTATTCTATTAAAATATATAATTTAGTCTAAATCATAATTAACTGAAATCCGTAAAAAAAAAATTCCTACAATCTAAACTACGTTTTTTTTATTGAAATTTACTGTTATTTTTGTAAGTATAAATTATTTTTACATTTTACTTAAATTGAAACTTTTAAAATTATTAGTCTAAATAAGAATAGTTTGCAATTTGTATTTCTTGGATACTGGTACATATTAATAATAATTGTAAATATTTTTTTAAATTTACCTTTTTATTAATTCTCTTACTTAAAAAGTTGAATGTTTTTTACTATATTTTTAAGAGATTAAATACAAATTTGTTGAATTCTTATTTTATTTCTATAAAAATATTAATAAGTTATAATAAAAAATATATAAACAGTCTACTTAGATTCATTAAAACAAATGAAAGGTGTACTTAAATTTAAAATAAAGAATATTAATAAATAACATTGAATTAAAAGTAATTATTCAAAATTAAATACTCTTATTAACATATATGATTACCATTAAATGTTATATTTGATATTTGTTTATTTTTAATCATTTTGTAATTAATTGTTCTTAAAATAATGATTAGTAAAAATATAAATAATATTTTTTATTTTTTAAATACCTTTTTAGTTATGTATCAATACTTCAAAATACTCTGCAATATTTATTCTAGTTCAGAGTCATCATCTACTTATAAGGGTATTTCGTAATTTTCACCTCATTTACAAGGGCTATTTACTTATGAACGAAGATCCAATCTTGCAAATCTCTCCTGATCTATCCTCCCAAATCAGGTCAACCAAACAACCTTCATCTAGTCAAATCCATCATTTTGAACAGTAAATCCCCTCAAATCAGTCCAACCAAACACAATCATTATATATTCAAGGTAGGATTTCTAGTGTTGACACTTTAGAAATTTCTTCAAGCTATATATCAATTCACCGATAAGTAATAAGTTATAAGGATGTTCACATATATCTAATAATCTCCTTGATTTATGAGAATTTTAAGGTGTGTTTGGTTGGACTAATTTGGGAAGATTTACTGTTTAAGAAGATGGATTTGGATGGATGAAGACTGTTTGGTTGATCTAATTTGGAAGGATGGACAATGAGAGATTTGCAGGATGAGATCTTCGTTTATGTGAAGAGATTTGAAGGGATGAAATTGAAAATTATGTGAAGAGATTTGAAGGGATGAAATTGAAAATTACGAAATAACCCTTGTAAATGAGGTAGAAATTATAAAATACCCTTATAAGTGGATGATGACTTTGAAATAGAATAAATGGTGCAAGATATTTTGACTAAAACAAAAGGTATTTAATAAAAGAAATAAAAAATATTATTTATATTTTTACTAATCATTATTTTAAGAACAATTAATTACAAAATGATTAAAAGTAAACAAATATCAAATATAACATCTAATGATAATCATATATATATATATATATATATATATATGTTAATAAGAGTATTTAATTTTGAATAATTACTTTTAATTAAATATTATCTATTAATATTCTTTATTTCAAACTCAAGTACACCTTTTATTTGTTTTAATCAATTTAAGTAAACTGTTTATATACTTTTTATTATAACTTATTAATATTTTTATAGAAATAAAATAAGAATTCAAAAAATTCGTATTTAATCTCTTAAAAATATAGTAAAAAAACATTTCACTTTTTAAGTAAGAGAATTAATAAAAAGGTAAATTTAGAAAACATTTACAATTATTATTAATATGTACCAGTATCCAAGAAATACAAATTGCAAACTATTTTTATTTAGACTAATAATTTTAAGAGTTTCAATTTAAGTAAAATATAAAAATAACTTATACTTACAAAAACAATAGTAAATTTCAATAAAAAAAGTAGTTTAGAGTGTATAATTTTTTTTTAGGGATTTGAGTTAATTATGATTTAGACTAAATTGTATATTTTAATAGAATAATAAATTTGTGATTTTATTGCATTATTTAGGATTTATGTTTAATTTTAAATAATTTAGAATATATGTTTTAAATAATTTTAAATAATTTTAGTAATGGTTTTTATATTAAAATCAATTTAATTCAATTTATTTTAATTTTTTACCATCTTATTTTACAAGGATTAATTAGTAATTTCAGAAATATATCAATTAGAAAAATAAAAAGAAATCTATAACATCTATCAAATCTTTCCAAACTTTCCTAACGAATCTCTTCAAATCTTACCATCCATCTATTAATTCAAACAACCTTTTCATCCACACACAATCTACTTAAATCCCTTTAAATTTATCTCCTCAAATCCAAACCCCCAACCAAACAAAACCTTAAAGTTTTACATAATATACATTTTAACCTTTACGAATTTATCATTTCACAAATTTAAATATCCTTTTTAAATAATAATAATAATAATAATAAATATATGATCGTTAAAAAAAAATAACTATCAGAAATATGATTGACTAAAAAGTCAACTTAAAAAAACATTAACCAAACCCATCTTAAATTGACAAAAGAATAAAACAAAAAATTAGTATTAATCAAATCGAAACAGACACAGTTTATTTATTTAGTTTTTTTTTTTTTTTAAAACGACGGTTAGTCCAACCTATTTTTTTTTTAAATTAAATAAAAAATCTTCTGTCAAGTGTGACAATTCTTTTTCAATTAAATAAAAAAAGAAGCGTCAGCCTATAATGTATGTCACGTCTTCATCACATAGCCAACGAATGATGTAAAATAAATTGAAAAAAATAAAAACAAAAACGTTGACATGGACCACACATATCAATTTTTTAATTTAAATAAATGAAGAAGTCTGGACTTAACAGACACATTTGGGAATTTCAATAGTAGGAATAAGAAATTAAAATGAAAAGTTATTTAATTATCAGTGATAATTATTTTATATAAAAAAGTAAATTTAGCGATGGAAAAAATAAATTATCAGAAAATATTTTTTTAAATAAATAAAAGAATAAAAATTTGATGGTAAGTGTTAAAATTATATTGAAAAAATTGTAATATTTTGTATAAAATCTTAAATAAGAACTCTTAAAATTTAATTAAAAATATGTAAAAATATTAAAAATAATAAAAAAATAAGAAATATATATTTTTTTTAAATTAAAAAATATTAGAAAAATAAGACGAAAGAAATTTAGTAAAAAAATTATAGGCAAAAAAATTATTATGATTATATAGTAATTTATTTGATGATAAAAAAATAAAAAAGTAAAAATTTGATGATAAGTGTTAAAATTGGATTTAAGAAATGTTTTAACTAATTTTTATATAATTAAATAAGAACTTATAATATGATGCATTATAAAAATGAGAAGTAAAAATTGAAGAAAATATAAAAAAGATATAAAAATAAATGTGAAAAGAAAATAATCTATAAAAAATATAGTTTAGAACAAATAAGAAGGAGTGAGTTAACAAAGTTTGCAATATTTTTTATAATAGAAAAATTAAATAAACATGTTTTTATTATATTTGAAACAAAATATAAATCAATAATTATGATTTTAGAAAATTTTTAAATAATATATGAAGTTAAGATTGTAATTAAATACAAAGTGAAACATTAATATAAAATCAAAATTATTATGCTTTTGAAGTTGTATGTATAACTTAAGTAGCAATTTTGTGTGATATAATATTGTAGAAAGCAGAGATAATATCTGAATAAGACGAATTTGTGTATATACTAATTATGTATGATGAATTATAAGTATGAATGGATACTTTTGTGGAAGTCATCTTTAAACTTAAAAAGTTGATTGTACTTAAAATTGTGGTATTAAAAGATTTAGTATATAAGATATGAGATTTAAGGTTTAATGTACTTAAAATTTGATATGCGAAAAATTAGTTACACTAGCCATATAGTTAATATAATTATAAAGAAAAATAATTATGTGTGTTTAAGATATGATTTATGAAAATTGGTCATATTATGTGTGTTTAGTTTACACTATTTTAGAAAATTATGTGTGTTTAATTCACACTATTTTATTACAAGAGGAAATGTTTATTGATTTGTTTTGAAGATTACAATAGGCACACAAAAGGGCTCCACAGTTGGAGCATGTTTTGAAGATGATGCACGACCAACTTACTTTGATGATGGAACAAACAACATGCTTATGCTTCCATTGATACTAGTCAAGTCCACCCTGACTATGTTTAAGATTGTGATACCAACCACTCTTTTAAAGTTTATCCTAAAATGTAAGTTTTCTTACTTAAAATATTTTGTAATGTATTTAATGTTTTATTTATTGAAATACTCATTATGTTATTTTTACATTTAAAATTATATATTTTGTATAATACTTTTATTTCTTATGGGTGTGCAAAATTTGGTTTTAAATTGTCATAGTAGGAAGTTTCATACGCATTTTCATTTTTTTTTTTCACAATTTCCTTAAAGGTTGACTTTTGCCTACATTAAACCTACTATTTTCTTTTCACTTACACTTAGGTCATCCAACCCAACACAAAAGAGTTTTATAATAAACAAAATTTTTAATGTAGTTAGGTAAGGTAAAGAAATAATTGAGAAAGAAGAGAAGAAGGTGCTTTTGACCTAAATGTAGTTAAGTATGAGAAAGAAACAATTGAGAAGTAAAGAGGTCTAATGATATGATGAGTAGGGTGTATAAATGAATAATTTAGTAAGGAAAGAATATCTTCTGTTAGGAAAGGCACATTTTGATCTCAATCTCTTCAATTTACTTAGGTTAACACAAATAACTTATTTACTTTATTTTAGAAACAAAGAGTGAATATCACTCTAATATTGAGAATTTTTTAAAGACTCATAAGATTGCTACAACTAATGTATGATGTCTAATCTTCTATAAAATCTCACTTTTCTTTAGGATGACTAGGAAAAGCTTATTGTTAATGCAAACTCTTCACAAGACATATTGGATTCTGTCTAGTGGTCCATCTAATGATGACATCTTCTATGATGTTGTAGGATGAATAGGCAAGAGAGCATGAGTTTATGACCTAGGATCAATGAGTGAAAATTTAAACTTTATTTTATTAAATTCTTCAAATGCTATCAGTTAAGGTAGATTTAAATAGGTAAGACATATCTTGCATGCAATTTATCTAAAAAAAAGAGTAGAGTCTGGAAGACATGTTTGATTACTGAAAAAGAAAATTTACATTTGTTCAAAGAAAATATGACAATTTATTTTGAAAATTTTTCTCAATCATTCTTCGTCTGTCTCTCCTTTAGTGCAAATCAAACCTTCTCTTTTTACAACAAAACAATATTTTATCTCATTTAAATGTTAATTATTGTAATATTAGTATAATGTACTTACTTTTGGTAGTTCATTTAAACAACCTACTTCCAATATTTAAGTCAACTTAATATCACACCAGACTTCTTAATGTCATGTTTGAATAACTTACCTCCAACTTAAACCCCCTTACTTCTAGTCTTAAAAAAAAATTTACTTAATGTCATGTTTTAAGTAACATATATTCTATTCTTAAGTCACAATTAAAACAATTTGGCTTCAAACATTAATATTCATTGTTACCACCCACAACTACATTCTCTTATACAATAACTTTTGTCCAAACAATCCATGGACCAATCTTTCCATCAGAATTTATAACTAATAACTAATATATATATATATATATATTTATTTATTTATTTCTATTTAAAAGAACAAATATATTTCCTTTCATGATGGGTTCATATTTTGTTACAAAACTTTGATGACAACTTATATATTGTAAGAAATTGTTTTCATCACAATATAACTTTTATTTAGTGATAATATAAAAAATTCATATAATCTTAAAATGAATAATAAAGAAATAAAGTATTTTTTATGAGATTTTAATACTAGGGAAGACTACATATAGGTAGATAAATTCTTAATATTAATAACTATATTTATTTTCTTTCAATCTATAAGTTTAAACATTTTTAAAAGAAAAAAAACTCAAAATAACCTTTTATCATAATAAAAATAACTAATCAAGAAGTAAAATGTATATAATATTTAATAGTTAAAAATTTTAACACAATATAAGTTATATATATTTAAAAGTATTTATTTATCATAAATTTTAATAATAATAAATTAACATTTTTTACACCTTGTATATAATATAATATTTAATTAACGTTTATGTGATAAAATAAATCCTAAACCCTAATAAAATATAACTTGACCAATTTGATTAGACACAAAAGCAATCATAATCTCAACTAAACGAATGTGTCAAAATGCAAACATCTTCAAAACTACCTAATCGAATGTGTCAAAATGCAAACATCCTCAAAACTACCTAAACGAAGTTTTATTTTAGTCTTGAACAGGATGACATTCTTTTTATCATTTCAGTCTCATTTGCTTCTTGTTTCGTGTTAATGCAGATTATCACATTTTTTTATAAATTTTGTATTCTCCATAATATAATTTTTTAATAAAAAATCAAAATTTGAATATAGAATTTAAAAAAAAACTTATAAATGGAAAGATTTTGAAATTTTGGACAACACTTTACCACTTACCGAACACATCATGCCATTTTATAATAGGATAAATATTATAAGAAAGATAAAATATAGCTACATTCTTCTTTAATAGTTATTAATTATATATTTGAAGGTTTTTGGTTCTCTTATCAAAATATATCTCGTATAAACTTTTTCTTCTTTAGGTCTAGATGAAATTTCTGACAACTTAATTTAAGCTGTGAAACTGAAGAACAGTCTTTAAATAAAATAAAAAAAATCCTATTATGGTCACCATCTAGAGAAAAAAAAAAGAAAAAATTCAATTTAAGGTAATTGAAATACTTTTTCATAAGAATGAAAAAGAAATGATAGCTGAAATAGAATGAAATAGAACAAATATGCACAATTCTGAACATTCACTATAAAGAGAAATATATATTTATCAATAACAGTTCTGATTATATTTAGTATCATAGCCATCAAAATATTAATGTAACACCTCCAAGTCTTCAAGATTAGGACATGTAGGAAGAATTTTGTGGAAGATAAACTCTCAAGAATTTGAACAGTATATGAAATGCAGAACTTAAGGAAAATAAACCCAAGAAAGAGTTTTCAACAGGTTCTTCAATTTGAGAACCACAAATTGTAACTAGGCGGACAGACCTAGTCATCAGGAAAAAATAGACGATGATTGTTATAAGAAAAACAAACTAAAATATTTGAAGAATTTTTTCACCTATATTAATTTTTTATTACTTTCATGATGATATTTATAAAAACTAATCACACAAATTACATCTTCACAAGTTGATTATGCACAAGATACATCAATATTTCATTAAGTGTGTTTGTTTAAAATTATAGATATCTTTAAAAGTATTTCTTTACTTTCATTCTTTGTACAGCATTTCTGTAAGCTCTCTCAATTTAATTAATGTATTTCTTAACTTCTTTGAAGGGAACAAATCTCCCTTTCTCAAGGATAATTCATGATCCATCATTTATCATGTTTATAAACTATTAAAACAAAAAAAAGTTAAAAAAAATAAAGAATGAACAGGATGACAGTTTTTTCATCATGTCAAGCTTGTTCCGTTCTAGTTTAGTGATAATCATATCCTTTAGAAATCTTGCAATATATTTTGCAAATTCAAACTCCCAACGACTCCCTGTATAATTGTTTAAGGTACAAGTTTTGAGGTTGAAATAGATGCATCTCGGAACACATTGTGAAAATGGAAAATCATCAATGCTACGCATACCACCGATCAAGTTTCCCTGTCAAATATGAAAACAAAATAAAATATATAAATAATATAGGAGTAAAAAATAATGGAGCAAATTTGAGGATAGAATTTAACCAACCCTCTCAATGGAAAGATTTTGAAGTTTGGGACAACACTTTATCACTGTGAATGCATCGTGCCAGAATAGTACGCTTAGGATAAAGACCTTTTTGTGAATTCAAGATGAGTTACATTATAAAGACTTTTTGTGAATTCAAGATGAGTTACATTATGAAACACAGGAATTGAGTCATTAATCTTTCCCTTGCGAACCTACAAGAGTTCCATCACCAAGAAAATTTCAAAACCAGTTTTTCTTAGGGTTTAGACGTTTTAATTCAGTCTAATGATATCTCAGTCTCTAGCTATTTTTCTGAAAAAAAAATCCAAACTTTTAAAAGAATACAAACCCCATCTTTCCATAAAGTTGGAAAGATAGAAAAAGAAACAGTACCGTAATCCTTATGTTCAGAAACTGAACATTATCAACCATTTCCAAGGAACTAGATCTTTATCAATAACAAGTCTCAGGCAAGTTAGGCAATCGTTTAAACTCCTCCATAGTTTCATAGTCACCATGTACATTCTTGACTTTCAAGTCCTCAAGGTTAGGGCTAGCAGAAAGAATTTGTTGAAGATGATTATCACTTAGAAAAGTTTCTAAGGTTGTATTCAATTTCTCAGAATAAAGAAAGTTTGGTAGGAGATCTTGCAGTATGGGAGGATAATAGGTTTTCTAGCTGTATAACTTGGAATCTCAGCTGGCGTCTGGAGAGGTTCGAATGGGAAAAGAACTTAGAAAAACAAATGATAGCCATGATCTCTAAAGTCAAGTAGAGGTGAGGGGTCAAGAAAGGTTGGTGTGGGTGAGTGAGGATCTTCAAGAATATACAGTTAAGTCTGGATATAGTATTTTGAATTGTGAGGATCTAATGCAGACTTCAGAGACTTTTCAGGCATTATGGTCTTTAAAAGTTGCTACTTGAGCGATAGTGTGTGCATGGAGGTTACTTTTGGATAAGTTGCCAACTAGATCCAACTTAGCCAGAAGGAGTGTTCAGGTAGGGAATGTACAGTGTTCGTTGTGCCTAGGAGATGCAGAAATTGCTAAACATCTGTTCAATACTTGTAAAGTGGCACAACAAGTATGAGATATGTGTGACAGGTGGGTTGGGATTGTGGCTGTTAGACATGAGTCTAAACTTGTTAATTTTCAGAGCTTTTGTCTATTGAGTCAAAGGCAAGGTGTTAATCGAGCGTTGAAAGGGATGTAGGTGACTATTGTTTTGGAGATATAGAATCATAGAAATAAGGTGGTATTTAAAGGTGGGCTTGTGGATGTAGAAGAAATTTTTAGTCTAGCTCAGCTAAAGGGTTGGCTTTGGATTAAGTTTAAGTTGAAGAGAATCACTCTTTCTTACTCGGATTGACACTTATCTCCGGTGATGTGCCTACTTTCTCTGGCCTAGCATTTCATGTTGCAAGGTGGGATTTGTTATTGGTAGTTTGGGAGTGACCAGGTTTTGCAGGGTATAGTGGTAAGGGTGATACGACCTTGCTTAATAACCCAGATGCTATAGTTTCGTAGGGGGTATTTTGTTCATCTTATTCTCGGGTGGTTTAGTTTCTTGTGTGGATTGCATTTGTTTTTGTCTTCTTGTTTTTTGTGATGTTCTCAAGAGAAGTGCCTAAGTATGTCTAGAAAGGTGTTTAGGTTTTTTGGCACTTAGTTTGATTCGGTATTATGTATAAGGGTTGAAGCACCCGTGGAGTGCTTCCTTTTATTCATTTATTTTTTGCTCTTAAAAAAAAAACCTATGATCTTAAGATGCATGACTTTAAAAATGGGAAAATGAGCAGAAGAAGGTATTTTTAATTTCAGTTTTTGTAATTTGAGGACTGTAAGAGTTTTGCAGCAAGATAGGTTAGGTGACATATCAACTAAAGAAGATTGAATACCAAGATCAAGATGCTCAAGATGCTGAAGTCTGCCTTGGAACATAGCAGCTCCAACAAATGAGTTTATATAATCAACAGACATATTATGACAAGGACAAATTGTGAGGCAGAATTTTTGGATGGGCTGTTCCAAGTTCCAAATTAGAGAGGATGAAGGTGCATAAGGAAAGAAAAAGAGTGAGGATGTGATGAGTTTTTCCAGCTGCCACAGGAATAGTGGAAGTGGAGAGCAGGAACTGAATGCCATAGATGTTTCCACCTTTTGGAAAGGAGACTTGTCGAAACAGATAGTTTGGTTGGGAGAAAAGAGAGAAAGGTAGCATAGCAGTTCATCTGAAAAACTGCTTATTCTGTCAGCCATGGTTTAGAAGCTAAGATGATGAACATATACACTGCAAACTATAATAGTGTCTATTAAGGCTAAATGGAATGTATTTTATAGGTCTCTAATTCAAATCTCCACCCACTCCATCGAGGCTTCATTTCCTTAGCATCGGTAAACTAAACCTCACCACTCTCTAAAACAACAAGGATTCGACCAGCCAACACTTCAAGTTCAGGTTCAGTTTTCAAGAAGACAGGTTCAGTTTTCAAGAAGACGCATAAGTGCTAAGTAGTTAATTATTAGACAAAAGAGAGCTAGAATATTTGTGTAACAAAACTCTCTCACTTATTTCATCAATCTTTGTATTAATTGTTACTTGGAAACTATGGATCTACTCAAATCTCTCATCTTTTATTTCCAAGAATGTTGTCAGCAATAAAAATGATCTATTTACATTTAATTTTTCTTTAAGATTCCACTAGTGATCTTTAATTTTTGCCATTTAAATCCTTAATTACTTTTTCTTTTATATCAAAAGGATTTTTCTTACTTTCACTCTTTCTTTCTAAAAACTAGGTATTCCCTTCTTTTTAAGCTTATCTGAATTTATTTAATGTATTTCTTATTTTTGTTTTCATGTTAAATATCTTTCATTTTAAAATTGTCTATTTTTATTAAAATATGTCAAGATATCATTATTTTTTTAATATATTTATTTGCAATTAAATAATTTAAATAATGTGTTTGAATAAGAAAAAAAATTGATTTGAGAAAAAAAATATGAGAAATTTTAAACTCTTACCTTTTTTAGAAAAAAATTGAAATATTTTACTTTTAAATAATCAAATTATTTTATACAAAAGTATAATTTAAAAAAATTCAATTCACAAAATTTTATTTATAAAAAATAAATTTTAATTTCTCTATAAAAAAAGTTATTATCTAAATTTCTTCATTCCAAACACAAATAAAAAAAAGTTATTATAAAAGATGAACACTTGCTCGGCAAAAATTGTAACAAAAAAAATCTCTCTCTTTTCTTGGAAACTTCACTTTCTATGTTTCGATGTCCGGTATAAATAGTTAGGTTTAATTATAAATACATATCAATACAATAGCTTCTGCTCAATAATGTTATTTCTTTCTAGGCATATATGTTACGAGGAAACCAACATTTCAATTTCCAGGCAATGTTATTTGTATGTTATATTTGAGAACTTCAAAACTACTTCATCCTAAAACCTGATCAGTTCATAACTTGTATTTAAATCCATAATAAAAGTTTACAACACAACAACCTACTCATCTACACTTTTGAACTCTACATAGTGAAAAAATCAAGTGAGATAATTATTCTTTCAATAATTTAATCAACTTACTATTGTAATGACATGCTTTATGATAATTTAGTATTCTTTTTTCTAATATATCAGTGTTTGACCTTAATTATTGACGATAACAAGTAGATTGATAGAAATAATAGTAATAAGCAAAGTAAAAAGGTGATTTGTAAGGAATATAGTTAGGTATAGGATAAATAAACAATTAAGAAAGAAGAGAAGAAGATGAAGTAGTTAGGTAGGTGAGAGAAATAACTGAGAAGTGAAGAGGTTTAATAATGTGATGAGTAGGTTGTAAAAATGAATGATTTAGATGTTATAAGAATATGTTCTGTTAGGAGACATTTTTTTTTTTTTTATCTCAATCCCTTAAAAAAATCAATTGTACTATGTGTTAAATTGATGAAGAAAATTGAAACTCTACAACTATTTATTTTATTTTAAAAACAAGAAGTGAACAACACTCTAACATTTGGATTTTTTAAAAAGTCACAAGATTGCTAAAACTAATGCATAATACTTAATCTTCTATAAAATATAACTTTTTTTATCATTATTACGAAAAATTTGTTATTGATGTAGATTCTTCTTAGGACACATTAGTGGATGTTGTGTCTACTCATCCATCTAATGGTAACATCTTCTATAATATTGTAAGAATAGATAAGAGAGCAGAAGTTTGTGCCAGAGTCGATGAGTGAAAATTTATACCTTATTTTTTCAAGTTCTTCAAATGTTATGATACGAAGTAGATTTGAATAGGTCAAACATATCTTATGTCATGAAAAAAAAAGAATTTGAAAGACATGTTGTTGACTTACACCTTTATAACCAATAGGTTTTCATTCCAAGCCATCCAACCTACACTTTCACTTAAAAATAACAGAAATTCACTTTAAGTGATATCTTTACCTAAAGCAATTAATTATTTTACACTTCTTTGACTTACAACATTTTTCACTAAGGCACCTACTTTCGTAGATACAATCTTGTGACAAATCTTATCTTCAGAATTTGCAACGAATAACTATATATAATTTATATATTTTTTTAAAGGAACAAAATTTTGTGACAATAATTTGTCATCACTGCCTATATAATAAAATAGTATTTTTTTTTATATATTTTATGATATTTTCTTTCATAAATAGTTTATATTTTGTTGCAAAACTTTGATGAAAACTTATATCTCGTAACAATATAACTTTTTCAATAATGATATAAAAAATTCATAATCTTAAAATGAATAAGTAAAGAAATAAAGTATTTTTTATATAATTTTAATATTAAGGGAGATTACATAGGTGGATAAATTCTTAAAATTAATAACTATATTTATTTTCTCGCAGTAAGTTTAAAAATTTCTAAAGAACAAACAAAAAAAATTAAAAATAATCTTTATCATGACCTTATTGACGACGAATGACGATCCAATACAAAAAATATTTTAATTGTGTAATATGGAGGAAGTAAAGAAAAATAATAAAAAAATTGGAATCGCCACCATAATTTTAAAGAAAACTATGGAAACCAAAATAAGAAAGTGAGTTCAGAGAAAAGGGTAAGTGAGTCGGTTACGAGTGGGGAATATATTAGCATCCCACTTCGCCTGTCTGAAGACATTACACTGAATCAAAATGTGAATGAGAAATAAAATAAAATATTTTCTAGATGCTTTAATTTTCTAATTTAAACAAAGAAGCGCATGCAAAAATAGAGATTTAAATTAAGGGGGACTCGACGAGGTTTGACCTTGCTCCTACATATTTCTGTTATGAAACAGAAAATCAGGACATACGCAGTTCTTCCTATAACAAGGGGAGTTGGGTTTTTTTATGATTTTTTATTATTTATTATTTTTTTATTTTTCCTATTTATTATTATTATTATTTTATTATTTTTTTTTAAAAATACTTTTTGAGTTTTGTAAGGAAAAGAGACATAGGTTATGTGAGCAAGGAAAAGGCAGATCAAAAGGATGGCAACTGTGGTGCCAGTACACCATGCATAGTGCCAACGAATGTGGCTTGCATTGGGTTGCATGGCTAGTTAGAGTTACCTCCGTCTGCTAAATTCTCAGTGCATGAAAGATAACAGCGAACATGTATTTCCTTACATTGTGAATTTAGACAAGCCAAAGCTTCCAAAGGATTAAACTAAGTTTATTGGTTGGACAAACAAGAAAAGTCTAAACATAGGTATGGCGAAGAGAGATTTTTCTTCTTAATCACTACAGATGAACCCTAATAAGGCAGCATACGTGCCTTGGACTATCATCATGATGAGTTAAATCTTAACCTAAACAAAACTAAGGCCAAAAGAGTGAGAAAACAAGGACTCATGAGAGTATATTACATGGATCAAAAGAGTGGAGTTTTTCCAAGAAACAAGCAAAAAGCCAAGCTAAACACATCCTTTGGGCATCGTTCGTGCCATTAGGAGGTTTACTTAGCTCATGCAAGTCTTTTGGACCAAGATGGCACAAATTGGGACGTGAAACAACCCCATGCAAGACATGCAAGTGCAACCAAAATGTGATGAAACCCTAACTTTGATGCAAAATTTGAGGGATCAAATGGAATCATAAATGAATAAACCATATATGTAATTGAAGAGCTCCATGATCTCTTTCCAATGCACCCTCACACGACCCCTATAGCTTCAAGGATATTGGGAATAAAAACCTCAAAGTGGTGCCAATGACCATCCTGCGTCAGTCGTTCACCACACTGTGCCCATAATGACGAAACCCAAACTTTGGAGTGAAAATTGAGGGATCAAATTCTAACATAAATGGATGTATTATATATCATTTTGAAGAGCTCCACGAGCTATTTCCAACGCACCCTCACTTGGCCTATATAACTTCAAGGATATTGATAACGAAAACCTCAAAGTGGTGCCAACGACCATCCTATGTTAGTCATCCACCACACTACGCTCACAGTGATATACATTCTGTTAGGCTAAGGCAATTGTTAATCATTTCATGAGTTTCTACTTAGTATGGTACGGTAGAAAGCCAATAGTGTGTGGAGTGGTATGTGGGTCACTATAATATGGGAGAATTGGAAACATAAGAATAATGTGGTTTTTAATAATGGGATAGTTGATGATTCAGAAATCTTTGTCATGGCACAACTCAAAGCCTGGTCTTGGGCTAAGTTCATAAGTAATGGAGTTAATTGGTCCTTTACGGATTGGTGTTTGTGCCCTGGACAGTGCTTAGTAAATATATAGCTATCTTCTTGTACAGGGGTGACATATAATAGTAATGGGTTAGACGGTGGCTACTCGTTGGTTATAGGGCGGTTGTGGTATTGTGTTGTGTTCATCGTGCAGTTTAATTTTGGCAGAAGAAGTGGGAGTACCTAGAAGATGTGGATCACTAATATGGAACTAGAAGGTGCAATGGAAGGATAATGCAATCAATAGTAATGTCGCGGAGGAATTTATGATCCCTTTGTACATTTTGGATTAAAATTTGTAATGGTGTGTAGTGTTGTCGTAGCCTTTGTGTATATGTATATGTAATAGTGACACTCTAACGTGGGATGTGGGTTAACATTTATAATGATTATATTATTTTGTTGGTTTGTAATAGGGTTGGAACACCCTTTAAGTGTTCCCATTAATTTTATTATTTGTTGTTAAAAAAAACAGTGATGAAACTCAAACTTTTGAGTGAAAATTGAGCGATCAAATGCTAACATTAATGAACTTATTATATATGATTTTGAAGAGCTCCACAAGCTCTGTCAACGCATCTTCTCATGACACCCACAACTTCAAGGATCTCTCAGAAACTCGCTCAAAAGTAAGGTTAGTGAAACTAAACATCCACCCAAGGTGTTCGACGAAATGCCGCAAAAGGTTTTTATATTTTCACTCACAAGTCACGTACAGGCACAAAAACAACATATGCTCACTTTCTCTCTCACTCATTCACATACATCAGACACAAGAACACTTTAAATTCGGTTTAAATTCATCTACACATTAAACCTCTATATTTTCGTTTATTCATACTCCTACAAGGTGCAACAAGTGATTTGGAGTTATTTGAACGTAAAACGAAAAAGAAAAATGAAAAATGCAACCTTACCGGAGTAATTTTCGGCGAAGCTCCGACGAGAACGAACTGCCGTTCCAACGGCTAGAACGTGTTCCTCATAGTCCTCTCATGTTCATACAGTGAAAATCAAGTAATGAAACGTAAAGAAACAGTGTAGAAAATGCGAGCAAGGAGCTCGCCGGTGCAACTCCAAGGTAGGAGATGACCGACGGGCGTACAGTGAGTCTAAAGCTAACATTCAAGGCACAGAAAGCATGTGAAAAGCTTGGCAATGAAAAGAGGATGAAGAACGAACCTCTAAAGACAGAAACGTGGTGTATCCGTGGTGGTTTGAGGGAGCTCCGGCGAGATCTTCACCTTCTTCGGTAAGGCTCCATTTGTCGCTTTCTCCCACTCTTCTTCCTCTTCAATTACTCTACTTCACTCTCTCAATCACTTGGAAGCTTTTGGTGCTCAAAACCGAATTGAAAAACCTCTCCCCTTTAGGTGGAACGTGAATGGTTATGTATAGCCAAAATTTGAATTTGAAAATCGGCCACCGAAGGTTTGTTGGTCATCCTCCGGCGGCCTAAACCCATAGGAGTCAGTGAGAGTGATTTGGGATCCAATACATAAAAAATACATACTTTTACTTTATATGTATTTATGTATAAAAATATTATATTTAAATTATTACAAAATAGAATAAAAGAAGAATTAAAAGAAATTTAAATAAATATAATTTTGATAAAACGGGAGATAACTTAAATAAAATAAACAGGATCAGTACATAACATAAGATCAAATAAAATAGACAAAATAAATAAAATAAATAGGACCGGTGCGTAACTAAAGATAAAATAAATAGGACTAATGTGAAAATAGAGATAAAATAAATAAAATAATTAGGATAAGTGTGTAACTGAAGATAAAAGAAATAAAACAAATAGGACGAGTGTGAGACTCAAGATAAAATAATTATGGCCAGTCCGTAACAGGAGAAAAAATAAATAAAATAAAAATGACAAGTGTGTAACTAGAGATAAAATAACTAGAACCAAAAACTGAAGATAAAATAAATATGATTGACACATAACTCCAGATAAAATAAATAAAATAAGTAGGACTAATGCGTAAGAGATAAAATAAATAGAATTAAGTAGAATCGGTACAGTGCATAACTAAAAATAAAATAAATAGGACTAGTAAGTCATTGGACATAAGGTATATAAAATAAGTAGGACCAATATATAACTAGATATAAAATAAATAAAAAAATAAAGAAAGTAAGATAATATATAGTTCAAGATAATTAAAAATAAATAAAAGATTAAGAAAATATTCATAAGTTTGTTAAGATTAATATAAAATAACTTAAACTCACTTCTCCCTTATTTTTAAAAGGAGAATAAAATTACAAATGCTTCTAAAAGAAGTTGCTCTAAAATCTCCCTCTCTTTATTTCCTTCTCCTTCTCTCTCTTTGTTGCCTTCTTCATCTAAACCACATTCTTTCCCCTCCCCCTTTTATAATCATTATTTATGTTTATTTGACTTAATTTTTATTCCCTACATTTAATATAGGTAGCTCTTTTACCTCCTCATTCTTATCTCTTCATTCTAAAGAAAGAAATAAGCTCTTATCATTTTTTCTTTTCCTTTTCTTATTTTTATTTTTTTATTTGTTATTTAATATTTTTTTAAAATTCTTGTTATTAGTGCTATTTTAAACATGTAGATATATAATACATTTTTAATTATTATTAATTTGTATTTAATTACAATATTTCTAAAAACTATTTGTTTTATATTTTAATATTCATACTTTATCTATTTAAAATATAAAATACTTTTAGAATAAGATTTTAATCATAGAAATTAGAACATAAATTTTTCTAACACTTATTTAAAACAAAAATAAAATAACCACATATTACAAAATACAATTAAGAGCAGCTAATAAAGTTAAAGTGACATGCAAAGATGATGAGGCACAACAAAAACGCATAATTGGAGTAATTATTGAGGTAACACACTTCCTACCTCTACTACACATTGCATCATCAATCAATGCCCTCATTTCTCATATACCTCTTATATGGAACCTATCACATTGCTATCACATTTGCTTGAAAATGTAGTTTCTTTATAAATTTGTCTACATCTAGTCTCACTCAGCTTACAAGACTACCCCTACATCATACATTATTTAGCCCAAATATTACATTTACTAAGAATCATCTACCAACACCATGCCAATATGATTCATTTACTTTAATTGGGAATGTTGATATTGATGACATAGATGGACTCGTCTAAGTCTACAAATAAAATACGCAGCAATGATAATATTTTAATTACTAAACTAATTGTTATATTTTTTTCAAATTTGTAGAACTTGTTTCTCTTGTCTCATTTTATTGATTTGATTCACGCACACACGTGAGATTTACGGGTTAAT
>Ga0099825_1003876_pt1 | contig 19787 bp, 11 predicted proteins | sample SiratroredBW_FD_76838 | JGI IMG/M metagenome (GOLD analysis project Ga0099825, IMG submission 76838) | Root nodule microbial communities of legume samples collected from California, USA - Siratro red BW | ecosystem: Host-associated > Plants > Roots > Nodule | place: USA: California | collected... | reverse complement strand
TTATTTTTTTATAAAATTTTTTATAATAAAATGAATTTTATTTATTTTTAAAAAAAAAAAAAAAATTTAAAAAAAAAAAAAAAAAAAAAAATTAAAAAAAAAAAAAAAAAAAAAAAAAAAAAAAAAAAACTTATTCAAATGAGGTGTTGTGTAAGAAAGAAAAGAAGGGAAAGGGATGAGAGAAAAACGAGAAGAAAGAAAGGAATTCCCTTTCACATTGATTGTATCTGTCTCTTTACTGTTAGAGTAGATGGAAGATGATGAATGAAAGGTGATTGTGGAAGTTTGTATTTATAAATTTAAAGAAAAAAAATCATTATGTGGTGAAATTCACATCAAAAATCAATCAGTCATAAATGATTTAGATTTGCATGAAAGCGAGTGAGATACAAGTTTATCAGAATATACAGAATTTTCCCAATAGTCATTTTTATTGTTATCAAATTAATTGCATATACCTATAAAAATTTTACTATTTTTCTATTTTCTTTTTCTTCCTTCATACAATCTCACCTTTTACTATATTTTTCTTTATCTTCTTTCTTTTTTCACTCTCAATTTTTCTACTTCCTAATTCAAACTAATTAATTGCCTGAGAAAAGATAACAGAAAGGACGAAGAACGTTTAAAGAGACAACTCATTTTGTCTCGTTATCTTCTTCCATCTTTATCTTAAAAGAATTTTAACAAAAGCGTGACACGTTACAGTGAAACAGTAGAGTGAAGAATATTAGAGTCCAGAGCCACTCACGACACAACATACCACGATGCCACAGTCCTAAATCATTGGTTGAGAAAACTCCGATTCACTCACGTTACTGTCTAACGTTCAAAATTCCAACATGAAATGACCTCAGCTTTATCCCTGTTTTCGGATTAAGAAAAATGAGTAATAAAATTTCCTCAATCAAACAAACTCGCAGGTTCTTTTGTTTGTACTAATTACAACAGAAACTGAAATTATATAAAGGTGCCAAATATAGAGCACAATATCACTTACCTTAACTTCACTTTGTGAATTATGGTAATCACAATGAACATGTTTTCGCTGCTCTGCGTTTTTGTTACCTCATCATCCATCATCACTCTCACTCAATCCAAGGCCGCTCCACCCATTCTTGACGTTTCTTACCTCAACCGGAGCAGTTTCCCCAAAGGCTTTGTTTTCGGAACAGCATCCGCTTCATACCAGGTACATCATAATATTATATATCATATTTTAAACAAAATCTAGATTCTAATACCGTTTTATAACATTTTAACTCAATCTTTTACAAAAACATTTCCTTAGATGAAAATTGGTATGACTTTTTTTAACTGCATCTTTTGTTTAAAGATACACTTTCTAAATTTCAATACAAAATTGCGGATTCTGATGCACATGTGTTGTTTTGGAGTATAACTAGCACTATGTAACTATTGTACAAGTTAATAAACTTGGTATTAATAATGTTTGTTTGTCATTCAATGACTGCATAATATTCTATAATTACATTATTTTGTTTTATTATTAGTTTCTCAATATGTATTGAGAAAGTAAGAGAGATAATTTTGTGGTGTAGTATGAAGGTGCTGCAAGGGAAGATGGAAAAGGACCAAGTATATGGGATACTTTCACTCACAAATATCCAGGTATATTTCTCCTCCAATAGTGCTGTCAATATTTTAGCATACTTTCAACTGATTTTTTTTAACAAAAATATGTTTATATTTTAAAAAATACACTTAAAATGGAATTTTGACATTATACTAAATATAAGTACTTTTCCTGGTGGATGAGTATATTATCTGAAACTTGCCATAACTAATAACTATAAATTGCCTAATTAAATGTCCAATATCTACTTATTTATCCATGAAATGACATGCAGAAAAAATAAAAGATCGGAGTACTGGAGATGTAACGACAGACCAATATCATCGGTATAAGGTATGTATGGTTTCAATAATAGAAATACATGTTTTTATAAGAACAGAAAAAATGACTAATATGTAGAGTCATGATAGACTGGTTCACATGTTTTAGGAGGATGTTGGAATCATGAAGGACATGAATTTGGATGCCTATAGATTCTCCATTTCTTGGCCTAGGGTATTACCGAGTAAGTCAAGTTTATAAGTTCTTTTTCTTAGTTCGTGCTTCATAGCAACTTTTTATTAACTTCTTATAAATTGTTTGCAGAAGGAAAGCTTTCTGCAGGAGTAAACAAGGCAGGAATAAACTACTACAATAACCTCATCAACGAGCTATTGAAAAATGGTCATAATAATATTTATTATGTAACTCTTTACATTGCGCTAGTATATCATATCTATATGGTGATTACTCATAATGATAATCGTGAATAATGCAGGTGTGGAACCATATGTGACCATTTTTCATTGGGACGTTCCCCAAGCCTTGGAGGATGAGTATGGTGGTTTTTTAAGCCCTCACATTGTGTGAGTAACCCCAGTTTTCACTGTATAATTAACTGAGGAACATTATATGACTACTGAGGGAATTTGGTGAATCTAATAAACTGATAAACTTATATGATTCATATGAGTATGCAGAGATGATTTTAGGGACTTTGCTGAACTCTGCTTCAAGGAATTTGGTGATAGGGTGAAACATTGGATTACTTTGAATGAACCGAGCACTGTGACCATGGATGGTTATACAGTTGGAGACCATGCACCAGGTCGGTGTTCTGATTGGCAAAAATTGAATTGCACAGGTGGTGATTCAGGAACTGAACCATATTTGGTTTCGCACTATCTACTTCTTTCTCATGCTGCTGCTGCTAACTTGTACAAGACCAAGTATCAGGTTATCAGCACTCTTGAGCTGTTTTATATCAGCAAATGCTTTTTAAAACCCAGAAATCAATATCTATATCTTGAATTTGGAACATGAGAATTGAATTTTTCTAATAGAAGGGCTAAACCACTTGTCAATTCTCATGTTTTTTTTGAACATGAGAATTGAATTGTTCTAATAGAAGGGTTAAACCACTTGTCAATTCTTTTTTTGGTGGAGCACCATGCTTTATTTTCATGTGAAATTGTTGAATGCTGTAGGAGACTAAATAGCCAAAATATTGGAAAATTGTGTATGCAGGAATCTCAAAAGGGTTTACTAGGGATTACCTTGAACAGTGACTGGTTTTTGCCGGCTAGTGATGACATAACAGATCGGGACGCTGCAAGTCGAGCCCTTGACTTCAGGTTTGGGTGGTAAGATTATAGTTATACTCACTCAACTATTCATAGCTTGAAAGGAGGGTATATTTACAGAGAGACAATATTTATCTTTGAAAATGTGAGAATTGTTTGATTTATAATGGTACACTACTCCATTTAGTAAAAAGAATGTAGACCAACAACATTATGCAATTATGTGATCTAATTTTAAGCATCAAACATTAGCCATTACTAACTACAATTAGTAGATGAAACCACTTAGATTGATGTATTTGTACTCATCTTTATGTCAGGTGATTTGGGCTATTTACACAAATTATATGTATTCTCTGACACCTGTATAAAATTGAAAGTAATTTTTTTATTAATTCAATTGAATTTAAAAAGGAACATATTTATCTCTAACCAGCTGGATTCAAATGTAATGATATGTCATTTGTGCTATTAGGAAATTAAAAAATTTTGTTGCAGTGTGCTTGTTCTTGATGACATCTGCATTTGGCATTGCTGGTTAGGTATATGGATCCTCTCACAAAAGGTGAGTATCCAACAAGCATGCGACATTTGGTGGGAAACCGTCTACCAAGGTTCTCCAAAGAAGAAGCCAAACAACTTAAGGGGTCGTTTGATTTTCTGGGTCTAAACCACTATTCAACCGTTTATGCTAGCAATGCACCTGATCTACGTGGTTCCAAACCATCCCTACTGAATGATCCTCTTGTTAATTATACAAGTAACTATCAAGTTTTTTATACATCTGCACCAGTTGCTTTATTTATACTGAATTTTCAAACGAGAAAGTATTAGATGATCTGAGATCATTAAGTCATCAATCTCTTCATGACACATCATTAGTACATTTTTTGTAAATTGCAACATATAACTATGTGCCATGTTGAGATTAGATTAGTCAAGATAACATAATCTGAGACAGCAGAGTCTCAAACTACATAGTACTTATTACTTATGAATTATGTTTGAAAACATCTTTTTTTCATGACAGATCAGCGTGACGGCCGGATCCTTTGTCCATATGTATGTATTTCATTATTTCATTGGCTGCTACGTTACGTTACACATCAATGCTTTATAGTTGTTAATTTTTATACTCAAAAAGATCACATATATCGAAAATATTAAGAGAACACTACAATAATTTGTAGGCTGCTTCGAACTGGGTATGTGTTTATCCACGAGGATTACGACAGCTATTGGTTTACATCAAGAACAATTACAACAACCCCGTAATTTACATTACTGAAAATGGTAATAAGTCAGTCATACTTTGTAGGACAATTCTGTTCATAGGTAACAAATTGATAATGTTTCATTACAAAAAAACAAGCTAATCAAAATCCAACAAAATTATAATTGGCAGGTTTTGATGAGTTCAATGATCCAACACTATCACTTGAAGAAAAGCTTTTAGATACCAACAGAGTTGATTACTTATATCGTTATCTCTATTATGTTAAAATGGCAATCAGGTAAGTAACGTTGCTTTATGCATTTTACTTCACAGTATTGTTAATGCTATGTTTGTTTTTCATATTTCCTTTTTATCTTTACCTTTAATAGGAAAAAGGGAGAAAGAAAATTCCTTTCTTCCTTCTTATTATGAAAAGTAAATGTAAAAGGGAAAGTTTAGAAAAGCATTATAGGAGCAAATATTTTGGTTAGTTCTTGTGTTTTTTTGACTTTTTTGCACACTAGGGATGGTGTGAAGGTGAAAGGATATTTTGTGTGGTCATTTCTGGATAACATGGAATGGGCTTCTGGCTATACTGTGAGATTTGGATTCATCTTTGTAGATTTCAAAAACTGTATGAAAAGATATCCAAAACTCTCGGCACAATGGTTCAAGAGCTTTCTCAGCAAATCTTAGTTAGACCAATATACTCAGCATGATTCTAAGTAAAATGAGTTATGCAACTCAGATTGTAAAAAAGTAATATGAAATTCTGTGATATCAGATTCTAGCATTGAATTCTGCTGCTTTTTACAGCCCTTTCTCTTCCTAATTCTTTCTCTCATGTCTGTTTTAATTATGATCCCTCTCATCAAAATTTGTTACATTCTCCATTTACAACCACAAAATTCTTTTCAAATTCTTTTTAACTGCTCTTATTAAGAAGGTGGGTCAAACAAAATTGGTCCAATTTTTAATTTTGTTTCAAAACTATATTGTTATTTTAAAAAATAAATCAGATCCTACAGGTTAATTCATGTTAAATGGGTTGAACCAAAACAGACACTACATTTTACGGGATATCTAGTAAAAGCTTATAAATGTTTTAACAGATAATTTAAGGACTTTTACTCGAATAACTTTTTTATTTGCAAAAACTTATTACTGATTAAATAACGAAGCAGATAATCTAATATTTCTTTTACCCATCTATTACATATATTTTTACTGATTAAATGAAAGTAACCACTAATCAGTAATCTAGCGCCAAAGAGTTCATTATTATTACAATAAATCTTCTTAAGATTGTAAAGTATTTTAGAAAGAACAATTAGCTTCATAATAATTTAACTATTCAAACTAAGGCCCAAGTATAACTTGATAAATAAGTTAAAAACAATTAATTATTTTGTAAATAATTAAACAAATCAAATTCCTTACTAAAATAGTAATCCAATACAATATTTTCAAAACGGTAAAGCATGAACTTACACGTTTCATAAGACTTTTCAACATCAAAATTATTGAAAAACAATTGATTTACCTAAATAATAATAAGAAGAAGAATAAAATTTGAACCTTCGATCCAATACCTTTCCTTTTCCAGACTCGCATTCCAAGAGTTAGAGTTGCGTGAGTGACCCGCTGAAACAATTTTTTATATATAATTAAAATACAATATTAAATTAAAAGATTTGAACAAGAGATTGAAATCTTTTATTGTTTCAACTACATGGTATTATAATTTAAATTTGAATCATTAACTCTTAGTTAATGTTAATTTTAAAAATCTTAAGTCTTATTATGCCATGTTATTTTTAAAATTATTATGTTAACTGCTGTTTCAATATAAAAGATATGGAAGAATTTTATTTTAACATTTTTTCAAATACCTTAAGAGAAAAGTTGTATTTAAGATGAAATTACTTTTTTATTTTTATAATGATCTTTAATTTTATTTTATATCAACACTGTCTCATAATACTAAGATAATAAAGTTATAATATAATATTCGGAACTATTTTCTTATAGTCCCTTGCCTGTCTTGCAAGTTGTACTTTTCCTTTTAAAATAAAACCTTCACAATCTAACCACCAACTATGCTAGTTTTGAGAGAAAACTCAATTTTACGAACCCTTTTGCTCTTTATTTTTTGTTGATATGGATTAATTTTAATAGAATAAACAGTGTTTGACTCTGTGCATTTCAAATTTATTTTAAATTTTTGTTTAGTTGTTATATCTCAAATTTAAAGTTATAAGTAAATTTCAGAATACGCATTATATCTAATTTTTTTTACATAATATCATTTCCTTAAAAAGTTCTTATCATGACGCGTCTCTGGTTTCAATATCAGAATTAGTATTTAAGAAATACAACTCAATTTAATGAAATATATTAAATATATTTTCTCATGGTGTTTCTTCATATTTAAAGTGTTATTATTACTATTATAGGATAACATTGTTAGCTCATTTATTTTTTCAAAAACACATAAATTTAAGTAATACAAGGGATGAGATATTATTTAGTTTTGGGAGATGATTATTTCATACTCGTTTAAGTTTGTGAGAATAAATAAGCCTATATGGTAAATATAATTTTTAAATGACATCAATTTTACTATCTTTATAGTCTAATTGAACACTTGTAAGATGATAATAAATAACTTCAGGAAATTATCAAAATTCAAGGTTACCACAACCCATGTGTAATAATAACAACAAAGAAAGATCAAATGTTTTCTTATATTTTTTATAAGTAAAAGCTTTATGAAAATATCAATGTACCAGTATAGTAACAACAACAAAATAATTGAGTGGTAGATAAACTTATCATGTATTTATATATTTTTACTTTTAAGATAAAGAAATAAAGGTTTAACAACTAAAAAAACAGTTAGTTATATAACTATTTAATTGATATTGTTTATATTTTCCTCTAATACTCAATTTGAGGGTTAATTATGAATAGAATAATTATAACTACTATTGTTTATATTTTCGTCTGTGGTTAATTATGAATAAGTAATCATATATGAATTGTTTATTTAAATTATTGATATATTTGATAATTATATTATCAACTAGATTCAGTTATGATTAGATTTTTTTGATTTTTGTAGATATTATAATGATTCTTAGCTTTATTTTTTATAATGAGTTATAAATTTATTTATTTTTTATAAATTTTCTAAAATACGAAGACATCTTTTGAAACGTGCGTGTACACACTTGTAGCTAATAAAAACGACTAATGTTTTAAATTGTGTCCAGCAGCAACTAGTGGTCGACATGAATATTTTTAAAATGCGAAGAAACTGAAAAGCTGCAAATCAGTTTTCTTCTCTGCAACTATTTAATGTTACTTGTAACAGCTAATCAGATATCATTCCTGATATAAGAGTTCTTTAATCAGTATATTTAATCAAAAAAATCAAGCAAACACAGAAACTTCACTGAAGATGAACAAGGATATGGCATTCAATGGCTATCAATGTCTTCTCCTTGTTGGAGTTTTCACTCTCATTGTAAGCTTCTGCGTTACAATCACACAAGCTGTTGCGCCTACTCTTGATGTTTCTTCTCTTAATCGAACCAGTTTTCCCCCATCTTTCATCTTTGGCACTGCCTCCTCTGCCTACCAGGTTAGTTTCGCATTCAAAACTGATTTAGATTTTAAGTTTAACTCAATCTTACAAAATCTGTATACATTTTATTATATATAAAATGACATTATCTTTAATTAATATATATCTTCTTGTTCGTACATGAGACTAAATAGATGCTTTGATTACTGATATTTATAGATGGTCTGATTTATATATTATGAATATGTTATGTCTAGATGAGAGATCTCTGATACATATATTTATACCATGTATTATATATAACTTCATATAGTGTCTAGACATCTTATGCTTAAACATAGTGGAAACGAGACCATGTTCGGTGCGGTTATGATACCTATTATGCTATAATAGTGTGAGCAAAATTAGTCTCTATTAAGAAATCCATGACAAGAAAAAGAAAAATGAATGTGTGTGGTGTGAGATGCATTGTGTTTGACATTTTCATAGTTGTGATTATCTGTCTATGGCCATAAGTTTGTAGGAAGTGTTAGATTTGGATGGTAAAATTAATAATTGATTTGTGTCTGTGATGTAGTATGAAGGTGCTGCAAATGAAGGAGGTAGAGGACCAAGTATATGGGATACCTTTTCTCATGAACATTCAGGTATATCTCTATTTGATCGGTGAATAATTTGGAAGAAAGAGGAAAAGGTGTTTGATTTGCCTTATCTGTTTTGGTGGTTATCCATATTCATTTAGTTTAGCGATTCAGAAATGTGCGTTGTTGGAATTGGTGAAAACTAAAGATTAAGTTTAAAAATATCCTAAGTTTGAAAACCAGATAAACTCGTGGTGGTCACTGGATCAGATTGCTTGAACATATCACAGTATAAAATTTGTATTAGCTGAAGATAAGGAACATACAGAGTGGAGTTCTTCACTTTTTGTGTGTAAAATTTGACTGGTTGTATTGTATTGTCATTTTATGATATGAAAAGTGGTTCTTCTAACCCCGTTTAAAGTGAAGATTACGAGATTGTCAAGAAAAACATTCATGATTGATTAGGTATTTAGGAGTAAAAAATTGAAAACTCAATCAATATATTGATTTCATAAGCATTGTTCCACTCCCTCTGGGCAATGGCAGTTTTCATGTGTCTGATTTTTTTCATGTCTCTGGTTTTTTTGACGTAGTAATTGTTGTAATTGCAAACAGACAAGATATCGGATAGAAGCAACGGAGATGTAGCTGTTGATCAATATCATCGGTATAAGGTATGTTATTTTGAGTCATTGATTGGTTGTGTTGTGTCAAATAAATAAGCGCATACTCAAGCAAGAAAGGCTCTTGTCCAAACAGCATTGCATTAGTACTAACTGTTTTTCTATACAATTAACATGGGAGCTTAGGAAGATGTTGGGATCATGAAGTATATGAACACTGATGCTTACAGATTCTCCATCTCGTGGTCAAGGATATTGCCAAGTAAGCAAATGTTGGAATTAGTTTCATGTTTAAAGGTTTCAATCAGTCAAAAATTCATTTACACCACTCTGACAAATATGCAGAAGGAAGAATTAGCGCTGGTATAAACCAAGAAGGAATCAAATATTACAACAATCTCATCAACGAACTACTGGCTAATGGTCATACATACAATTCATTCTGTATTCATATGTCTGTGTATATATATATTCACGATGTTCATAATCATATATTGATGAGAATGTTATTAATCCAGATATTCTGCCATTTGTGACCCTTTTCCATTGGGATCTTCCCCAAGCCTTACAAGATGAATACGGTGGCTTCGTAAGCCCTCATATTATGTGAGTTACAAAGCAAAAAATTTCATTCACGCTACCTAGAATATTAGACATCAATTATAGATCTTTGCCTGCTTATATAAATTTTCGTTAGAGTTCAATACATATTTCTATGTGCAGAAATGATTTCCAAGACTATGCAGAGCTATGCTTCAAGGAATTTGGAGATAGAGTGAGACATTGGACTACTTTTAATGAGCCATGGAGTTACAGTATGGGCTCAGAGCCCTACATGAACTCACACTACCAACTGCTTGCTCATGCAGCAGTTGTCAAAATTTATAAAACCAATTATAAGGTGCACTACCAGAAGAGCTCGTTTCCTTTTTTTGTCTTATTTATTCTTTTTTCTTGCAAGTACTAAACATTTAACTCTTTCCTAATTGTGATTGAATTTGTTTGTAGTAGATATATGTCATGTTCTTGTGTTCATTATGAATGTACAAAATATTAACTTGAATGTGAGCAGGAATCTCAAAAGGGTTTGATAGGCATCACCTTAAACTGTCACTGGTTTATTCCGTTCTCAAATGACACATTAGATCATCAAGCTGCCGAACGAGCTCTTGATTTCATGTTTGGATGGTAAAGACTAATTAATGTTGTTAAACTATCTCTTTGAGCCTGCATCAGTTTGATGTTTCTAAATTGACTTGATTTTGCAGGTTTATGCAACCACTTACAACAGGAAAGTATCCAAAAACCATGCGTTCTTTGCTGGGAAGTCGATTACCAAACTTCACTGAAGAGCAATCCAAGCTACTTATTGGCTCTTTTGATTTTATTGGACTCAATTACTACACAACCAATTATGCTGCCCACATATCCCATCCAATTCATATCACAGGCAATACTAGTTATAACCAAGATACTCGTGTCAATTTTACAAGTAAGAACACCTTTGTTGCAAATCTTAATGAGGAATTAACCATTATACTACTGCCTTTTATTCTGCATTTCTTAAAAATAGAATCTGTCTTTGATGGAAAAAAATATTCTGCTATGACAGCTGAACGTAACGGATCACCCATTGGACCAAGGGTACGTAGCACTCTCCTTCATTTGCTGTTATATCTAAAAAATTAGCCATCTCAGCGTAACTCATAAGTAAAATCAAGTTCTTCCTTTGTATGATTGATTTATTTATTTGATGAAATAACAAAGATACGTCATTTCTATGCAGGCTGGTTCATCTTGGCTATATGTTTATCCAAGGGGACTTAGAGAACTATTGCTGTACATCAAGATGAAGTATAAAGACCCTGTGATTTACATAACCGAAAATGGTATTACTTTAGTATTCTTCTTTTTATTTTCCATTTATACTTCTTTTAAACTTGAAACTTGAGATAATGGACATTTGTACTATTCTTGTTTCCCTCACAATCCAACGAACCTCTAATAAACTAAAATTTCCACATTTTGCTTAAATTGTAGGTATGGACGAGGTCAATGATCCAACGCTGTCACTTGAAGAGGCACTCATGGATAGTTATAGAATTGACTACTACTATCGCCATCTTTACTATATTTTAATCGCAATGAAGTAAGTGAAACAAACTCTCTTTAATTGTTCCATAATTTAAAATTTATGATTTTAACTCGTTTATTATTTGCTGGGTTTTGGTTTGAAGGGATGGGGTGAAAGTACATGGATACTTTGCATGGTCGCTGCTGGACAACTTCGAATGGAGTTCTGGCTACACCTTGCGTTTTGGAATTAACTTCGTCGATTACAAGGATAATTTGAAAAGACACCAGAAGCTCTCTGCTCATTGGTTTAGGAATTTTCTTCAAAAACAATAGACTTGTTGCATGATCATACCCTATACTTATTAAGACGATAATTTGGTCATTAATCAAGAGCAACTATAATTTATATTTTCATTTTAAATTAAGTACCTAGATCCGTGTTATGATTGTTTAATGCTTTTTTCTACCATGTGATTTTAGTTGTGTTGTTTAGTAGTGATCCTTCTTTTTAATAGTTTACAAAATGGGTATAAATCTTATTTTATAAACCGGTCTTAGTAAAGTTAAATTAGGCTTAAAGTTCACTTTTTGATATAGTAGTAAAGTTTATTCTAACAAAATAATTAGGACTATCAGACCACACATTATCGAGTTACTATCAAACCACCTTTACATATAAGTTTTAAGCTTGAGTTAAAAAGTCTCGACATAAAAAAAGTGTGCTGAAGATCTCATATTTACTAAAAATAAAAAAAAATACTAGTTTGACACCATTATTCACTTATACTCCTATTTGACACTGCATTTTATTAATAAAATATTATATATAAATAAAATAATAATATATGTTAGTGTTAAATGATGTCAAAGTTGAATAATGGAGTCAAAATATCACCACTCAAATAAAAATTATGATTTAGACATCTAATAATTATCGGCATGAGGACGAAAGGAAGCTCTAAGACATATTCTCATTAGTTCAAAAACAACTTCCAAAAACATTTCTCATATAATGTGTTAACAGAAACATTTCAAATTACAAAAACATTTCTCATATAATGTGTTAACAGAAACATTTCAAATTACAAAAGAAAAGTGTTTCCAAAACGCTTTTGCAAATGAGAAATTGTTTGATAAACTGGAAACATTACCTGTGTACAATTAATTTTAACGTTATAAGTCATGTGAAGATTAGTCATAACCATTTGTACTTAGTAATTGTCTGAACTATATATGTGATCATTTCTCCTTATGAACACAATTTTTATCATTCATTATTCTGTTTCAGAAGCTCCGATTCCCCTGCAAACCCAAACACATACATTTTTGCAACATAAATACGAGACTTCTTTTGTAATGATCGATTTATTACGAGATTGAATCTAAATATGCATATACTCTCATAAACACCAACATTATGTTTCTACTGCTTCTTCGCCGTCTCTAAATATATTTTATATTTCTTTTGAATTATACCTAAATATAGTGTCAACTTGTTTTCTGATTCTACCCATATTAACTCACTTTATTAGAAAAAAACTTACTTAGTCGGATCTAAGCATCACAGATTGATAAATAAATTGATAATTAAATTTCAAAATAGTTATTTTAAAATAAAAATACCACTTTTTTATGTAAGTAAAGAAACAATATGTGAAGATTAAAATTTCATTCATATAGTTTATATTAAAGAATTAAAAATGTATCTTACTTATAATGCTGTTAAAACTGACTCACTTACCAATAAACTTAAAAGCATGAGTCTGGTCTAACCTAGGTTGGGAAGTTGAATGAGTGAGTTCATCTAATTTAGATATTACAGATTTTTAGTTTTTTCTTCACTTTATATTTTTCTAATATGAGAACTACAAGTGGAATGGGCAAAAAGAATACGTGAAATAAAAGATTTGATTTGGAGATAAAAGATTTGATTTGATTCGGAGATAAAAGATTTGTTAGGTTGTGTCATAGTTTCTTTCGTCATTTTTTATCACAAGTTGGTAAGTCAACTTAGCTCATCACGGGTGACCCAGGTTCAATTTTAGTTTGTATCAAAATTTGCAATTCTTTTTAATACGATTCAACTCGAATACTTTGAGTTTGATTGGTTCAGGGGTTTTAGGTCACTTTAGACCGCTCTGTATTTTATACTGTGTTTAAATTTTTTTTGTTATAAATTTTAATTTTCTTCTAAACATTATTTTATTATTGAAAGTGAAATGATTAATATTTTTTTCAGTATAAGAGAAACATGTATTAAAAACACTATTAACATTATATGAAAATATGTTATATGGGTGTTTAAGAACCCCATTTGAACCTCGTTTATTCACTAACTATTTTATTTGGAAGGAAGGAAGGAAACAAATTGTCCCAGAGTGATAAATTACAAACTTCAAACATTACAAATCTTAAACATTAATAGGAAGTTTCACATTCTTACATCAGCACGTGGTTTTCTTTAACTTTTTCGCATGAACTGTTAAGACTCCAACCAAACATGTTATCATATTTGTACAGACAAATTTTCTCACACACGCCAGTTTCTGGTTTTTTCTCTGACTTAGAAAACTCAAACGCGAGTTTCATTATATTATTCTTATTTTTAAAATAAAAAATTATTATTATTATTTTTATAGTTAATAAGTATAATTTTTTTTATCACATCTCCATCTTCATATTTGTATTCACTTTTTCATATTCTAAATATTAATTAAATAATATTCTATAAAAAATAAATATTATATATAATTTATTTAATATTCAAAATATATGTTTTGATTATAATTATATAAATATCAAATAACAATTAATTAGATATTAAATAATTATAGAAAATAAAAATTATATTTATTTTTCATATATTATTACTTTGAAATTCTGTAACTATTATATACTCTCTTGAATATTTTAACTTATATTTTTAGTTTATCTATTACATTATAATTTATTATAGAATGAAAGCGTTTTTTAATTTTTAAAATAAAATGATACATAAAAATTAACAATTTTAATCGGTGCATGTGACACAGTGTACTAATTATTTAATTAAAAGAGTGGTATAAAAAAATTGGGTGATAAAAAGTATAAACACTCTTTTATTATTGAAAATGTGAGTGCCAAATGATAATTTTTCCACTGCAAGGGAAGATCAAGATCAGATGGAGATGCTGTAAGGAACACCCTTTGCGGTAACTCCGGCATCCGACGTCGGCTTCAGAAGTTCATAGGGCACAACGCCGGCGCCGTTCCGGTTCTTCCTCGTCGGATCCGCATTCCTGGCATCGATCAACCCTTCAAGCTCAACCAATTTCCCTCTGAACTTCTCAAACGCCGCCTTCACAAGGGGCTCCTCCTCCCACGCTGGCTCCACCGCATCCCCTATATACTCCTCGTCCGGCGAGTGATTCGACAGAATGTCCAACACCGTCATCACCGTGGTGGCCTGAAGCTGCGACGGAAAACACTTCAACATAGTCATCTCCGGTTTCTTCAAGAACAGCTCCCACTCCGGGTCCGAAGGGTCCTCTACGGGGATGTTGTTACGCGCAATGGTTGGCCTGTTGGGGAAATACCCCGCGTAGGAGAATTGTCCGAAGTTCACGGCAGCGTGGTGGCCGGAAGTTGTCCACGCAATGGTCGTCACTACTTCAACGAGATCCTCTTTGGTTTTCAGCACCGGCCACCACGGTTCATCTTTTTTGTCAGCGTGTCCAACGGTTACGACCTCTTCCCACCAGGCTTGGAGCTCTGTGTCGGATTGAACAGCGGCGGAGTCGGCGTAGTAGTGGTCGATGTATTCGGTGAACCAGGTTTTGAGGGCGTCCCAGAGGGCGAGGCCGTCGTTGGCGTAAGGGTAGTCTTCGATGGTGAGTTTGAGGCCGTGAGGGGCGGTGGGATCCTCGACGGCGAGGCCCCTGTGGATGAGGTCCTTGGGGAGAGCTTGGAGGTCAAATTGCCAGTGTTGGTCGTAGGCGATTGAGCTTAGCAGAATGGAGTGTTTCCCCGGAGTGAAACTGCTCTCTATTATTCCGCCGGCGTTTATCAAAGCCTCTCTTGCAAGCGCGTTGATCTCCATCGTGTAACGGAAATGCGGATGCAGTAATCTGTAGATCGGATGCATTGCACTCAGTTGCCTGTTCGCTGCTATGATGTATGGCTCCGTTGCACAATGAGTTCTTAGCCTGCAATAAAACCAAATTGTTTAGGGTTAGGGTTTACTAGTATTTTCAGCTTCAAGATAATCACTGAAGATGTTCTTAATTACCAGTGACTGACGAGTTGGTGGTAACCGGAGTCGTGTGCGAGGACATGGATTTTGGCGAGCCTCCATAGCCAAACACCGGTTGAGTGCCAGGAAGGTGTGAAGACATGCCTCCAGTGGGGTTTTCCATCCATTGGTGGGCGAGCTAGTTCAATAGCCAGTGGTCTCAATGTGCCGTCTTGGGTTAGGAAGAACAATGCCCTTGATCCGTATAGCGTTGTGCCTTCTAGTTTTCTCACCTCCTCCACTAATGGCAACAACAAATCGTAGTAGTCCAGGACGAACAGTCTCTTCTGTTTTATGGCCTGCATTAATTGCACATTTTCATGGCTAAATGTCGTTGCACTGAGATGTAGTTATGTAACGTTCATGCATGTGTTGTTCATCCTTGCATTAAAACATACCTCTTCTACCGTAAGGAATCCTCTTATTTCCCTCTCGATTATCTCAGTGGTGATGGCTGATTCCGCAGGGCCATATTTTTCAGGATCAAGTTTGCTTTTCAATGGCCATTCCTACATCACAGGAAGTTAGTACTCCTCATCATAAAGTAGAAGAAAAAGGTGGGCTAGAAAGGAAATTTACCGTGACCAATTTGATGCAACAAGGGTTAAGACCAGCTAGAGTCTGTCTTCCAAATTCTTCGTCCCTTAACCAAAAGAATCTGTCCTCTGGCATTGGAATGAGATGCAAATATGTAATGAATTGCATTTAGAGAAGGAAGACAGAGAGAGTAATGGATGATGATCTTACTGTCCATTGTTGCGGGAGGATCGAAACGGAGAAGGTCCTCTTGTTTGTCCTTAATAAAGCTGACGAGCCTGGGCAAGAGATTGCTGATTTTGACTTTTGAAGGAGGCAAGCTAAGTCCCTCATCGAAAAGAGCATCTATCTCTGAGAACACAGGAAAGCCTTGATTCTTGTCAAGTAGGACTGTCTTGAGCGCCGGTACCAACGCATGCAAAACCGAAGCCAGGGACTTTGTGTTAAACGTTACTTGCTTTACTTCGGAGAAGCATTCGTCTCTAGGCACGTACACCTTGTCACTTCTTTCCTCCGAAAATGGATCTGTTCAACCAATCAAAACAAAAATTACACTTCAAAATCTGCTTTTACATCTCACTCACTTTTTTGTTTCTTCAGCTCGAGGCATTCTACAAACTATAATCTATTTCAAGATTAGGTTTCACAATAAGTATTTTTTTGTCATGATATAAGAAAAATCGAATTTCTAACTTTACTTAAAATATGCAATTATTTGCTAACCATACCATATCCTGAATAATTCTATATATTACCATGCGACATATTGTTATATAAATTGTCGTAAAATTTTGAATTTAATTTATTTACACCTACAAAAGTAATTTCCTTACAAAAAAATCTAATAAAAATTCAGTATATCATTACATCATCTTATATATTTATTATATGATTGTGTGGTAGGATGGTTAATTCAATTTATATGTTTGTAAAAAAAAAAAACATTACTAATAAATTCATAAAAAAAATTAAGAAAAATCAATGCTCTAATTTTTACAGATATGCATTCTTTGTATGACCTGTTATATTTTATTTAATAAAATGGCATAAACATATTTTAAATATTATTCAAGGGAGATAAATATTTCTTAAAAATTAAAAAGAAAGGGAGTGGTAAATGCTAAGAAGTTAAGTGCAATATTTCCTTTAATTAAATTATAAATTTTCTATAAATATTTAAATTGCTAACTAAAAATTGTACAAATTTTCATTAAATTTATGATATAACGAAATGAAATTTATATTGAAATTTAAATCTAATTTCTTAAGTCTGTGAGTATTATTTTTTATCAAATACATTTATGTGATCTTTTGTATATTTTTATTTATTCCTTAACCCTAATAGACCAGTAGGTGGTTCAGAAGAGGTGAAAAGCGGAGTTTTATTCATTTTTTTTAAAATATAATAATTTTCAGTATTATATGAAATAGAAAATGAGTTTTACTAAAATTTTATAGCATAAAAACATTAAATTAAATTTATGATCATTATAAAAAATATATATATATTCATTTCCTTGAATTACCATTTTTATTATATTTTTTTTTTCTCTAAACAGGTGAAAAGTGTGGGACAGAAAAAAAGTTGTGGTGCACGTGCTGCAGTGTGTAGTCACAATCTGTGTCAGCACCCTACTTACGATTCTGTAGAGCTGGAAAGCAACTGCACCATGCATGGCAGATTCACAGGGACTCCTCCTCACCATGTCAGTACGGAGTTTCACACTATCATTCCATTGTTTCTTTCATCTTTCGAGGATGAACAGTTGTTTCAATAAGCATCTTATTTATTTCCCTTTCCTTTTCAAATTAAACACAGTCTTCAAATCTCTTTTATTACTGCTTAAATGTAGGGTACATAAAATCAATATAATGATTCAACTCGTGAAGAGGTTATAAAATTGTAAATTATAATATATATATATATGGTATATTTTATTTTTAAAAAAAATACGATATATCAGTATGTAACTATTGTTTGGACGTCTGATCGTGACTTTTTAATTTTATAGAGAGAAGAAAAGATATATGTTAAAGATATCTTAATTTTATTTTAATTGAAATTTATTTATTCAAAAGAAGGTGAATATATAGGAAAAAAATATTCTTAATTTTTTATTAGACTTACATTTTATTTTAGTTAAAACTCAATTTATATATATAATAAGTTAAAGTTTTTTATTACATCATTTTAATTTAATGATATTACTGTTGATAATACGTATTCAAATAAAATTTTAAATACCTTAATTTTTAACTAAAATTTTTGAATTGAATCCGCGTATATTAACGGATAATTTAAAAAAAATACAATTTATCAGGTTTTTACGATTTTATTTAATAATATATATAATTTTATTATGCTATAATCATGAGTTGAATTTAAATCACAAATAATATAAAAAATAGAATATTATTTATAATTGAAATCTCGATTTTAATTAGTTTTTAGTTTTATAATGTTTTAAGTCTTTTAGCATTCTTTTCTGACTATAATTAAATATTAACTAACTGTAATTAAATTAAATGTGTTGATTTAACGGCGATCTGGTATATGAATTGACTACGACAAAAAAGTTAATGGAGAAACAGAGAAAATGAGATGAGACACATACCTATTTCGCTGCGAGGCCTTCCTGTTCTGCAACGCCTTGGATAAGGATGTTCTGCGCCACCAAGAACCGGTCTCTGGAGATCCAAGTCTTTTTCTGGATCTCCAAGGTCGTTGTACACATCGTAATCGTATATTCTCTCAAAGCTCTTGCGTTCACCTTGTCCATCCCCTCGTAAACTGTCTAGTTCCGCTTCTCTTAACCTTCTCACTCCTTCTGGTGTTTCTGATGGCAAATATGACTGTTTCATGCACAATAATCACTCCTCACGATTTTATTCATGCATTTAACGTATGAATATAACAGGTAAGAAAAACCCTAGAATTGAAATATAATAGTTGTATGATAAAGTAGAAATAGTGGAAGTGGTGATGGATGAGACCTTGTTGGGGAAAAAAATCCTTTTGTCAGGGTTCTCATGCTTGGAATGAAGCCATGACTCGCAGGCAAATCTCACGGGACCCAATATGAAGCCATCAAGAACAATTTCTTTCACGAACATTTCCCTGTGATGTTCGTTCTCCACCAAAATCGCTCCAATCTCTCCAAAGCTTTCTGGCACTTCAAACTCAGCCTCATACCTAACTTCTTCTACTGATTGATGCGTCTTGTGGGCAAAATGTTTGATGCTTGGCTTCTCCAATTTCGTCTCTTTTTGCCAGAACAAAATTCAACACCACAAGTAATAATTACGTTAATTTAATCTAAATCATGAACTGTGTTTAGAAAAGTTACAAAAAATGTTATTTTATCTTCATCCTAGTTCAAGTTTTCAAATAATGGCCATTTTATTATTTTTCAAGAATCTCCTATTCAAGCATTTAATTATTATATTTTTGCAAATATTAATACAAGAACTCACCAATTAGAGTGGTCCCTCGTTCTCCTAGATTTTAACTAAAAAAAAAAAAAAAAAAAATCGAAAAAAATTATGAATCTTTTTTTTTTATATTTTTTTTTATTTTTTTAAATCAAAAAAAATAAATAATAATAGTCTTTCTTATCCTTTCTTTTTTTTTTTTTTTTTTTTTTTTTTTTTTTTTTTTTTTTTTTTTTTTTTCCTGACCCACCTGCACTCCCCTCCTGTCCTCGTCCCTTTTTTTTTTTTTTTTTCTTTTAAC
>Ga0099825_1003874_pt1 | contig 19796 bp, 6 predicted proteins | sample SiratroredBW_FD_76838 | JGI IMG/M metagenome (GOLD analysis project Ga0099825, IMG submission 76838) | Root nodule microbial communities of legume samples collected from California, USA - Siratro red BW | ecosystem: Host-associated > Plants > Roots > Nodule | place: USA: California | collected... | reverse complement strand
TATTATTTTTTTATATTCCTAATCTACAGTATATATATATATATCTATATATATATATATATATAGAAATGCACGTGGTTACCATTCTGGGTATGCTTTTGTGCAATGTTCTTGATTTGTGAAATTCATTATTGACAGAAGCCGAATTCTGAGTGTCTCCAATTGTTCTTTTATATGCTTGATGAAATGCTTGGCAACCAGAATATGTGCCATGTGTACCACATTTTTAGATTCTCATATACATTCAAATGCCAAAACAAAAACAATTAATCAAAGCCCTTTTTTAAAACACATAACAATGCGCATAGTAACTCAATTTTAAACATTGTTACCAATTTTCCCACTAATTATTCTCAAACAATAATTTGTAAACTTAAGTTTTGAGCTACAGCATTAATGAAAAAGTAGAACATAAGTTTCTTTATTTAATCTTTCTTGGCAACTTAATCCCATTCATCTTTCCAAAGTTTCATTTCCATTTTTTCTCCACCTTTATCTGATTCCTCAAAATCAGAGTTCCCTATAAATACCTCATTTCTCCCCATACACACCAACACATCTTCTTCATGTGTTGTCTTGCATAAAGGGTGTTTTTAGCAGAAAAAACAAAGCTTATTGCTATTACCATCAAAAGTTTCCATAAATATTTCCTCTGCTTTGGTATCTGTTTATTTCATCAAATTGAGATGCCTGAAAATGCAGCCACAACCAATCTTCAAGTTTTTGACAACCAAGATGATGTGTCTACGCATTCACAGAGTAACTCCAAATACTATGATGATGATGGTCGTCTCAAACGAACTGGTACGAAATTCTTCTTAGCTGCTTTCACTTTTATTTACAATATTAAACAATTATACACAACTTTATTTTATATGAACTATGCAGTATATGCAAATATATAATAATTGTATATTTTTATGCATGATAATCACTTTAAAAATTACACTTAAAGTTGATTTCGAATTGAATGAAAATAAAATACTTTTACACTGTAGACAACTTAACTTTGCAATATATCAGTTCCATTATTTGAATACAAGCATATACACAATGATTGTTTGTGTACATTTTTATATTTTAGAAAAATTATATTTTAATAGTTTCTATCTTATAAAAGCTTAGTATGATGAATTGGTCATGGAATTATATATGTCCCTAAACCCTAAACTTTGAAAGTGGTTAAAGAATACTTAATAAGCTAGTCTTAGACAAGATGTGTAAACCTAATGTGACGATGATTATATATAATTTTATGTCATTTTGATGCACACATGCATGTCTCAGAAAACCTTCAACATTAAAGAAAAAAAAGAGAAGACATTACCCTTTACTCTTTAGCAGAAAAGCACATTAATATGCGATAAAAAAATGTGATGAGACAGGGACGGTTTGGACTGCAAGCTCGCACATAATAGCTGCTGTGATAGGATCTGGGGTGCTGTCATTGGCTTGGAGCATAGCCCAGCTAGGGTGGATTGCTGGTCCTGCTGTCATGCTCTTGTTCTCTTTGGTTACCTTCTATACTTCATCATTGCTGCTTCAATGTTATCGTGCTGGACACCCCAATTCTCTCATCAGAAACTACACTTACATGGACGCAGTTCGCTCCATTCTTGGTAACACTTCATTAATCATTGCTTTCAAATAATCTTTTCACAACATGGATCCATGCATGCACATCTTGACCATAATATATATTCACATGTCTTCTCTACGTGCAACTGGCTAGATATATTCATCCACAGTTTAATATAATATAATATGCACTGTTATGTTCCTCTTTAGAGGAATTTTCTAGGGTTGGCGAATTTAGTATAACTCATCATGCACATGGTTTTGCTTCTACTACAAAAAACAAAAAGGAACTTTTCCTAGAAAATAGGATTTAATGTTTATTCGCCAACTGTGTATTCTGTCCGTACTATAATAAATCTACTCGTTAACAGTATATCACCGTAAATAATTTCACATCAATACTTTTTAGACATTGATATATGCTTCAGCAGGTGAGAACCAGGAGCATGTTACATTCATGATTTGTTTGTTTGTTGCACTAGGGCATCTAGCTATATGTCAATACTTGTCACCGACCATGTCTGGTATAATATTAAAGAATTTGAATTTTTAACTAGTTTGACAAAGTCAAGCTCAATTAATGCCTATGATACTCTTCGGAAATTATATGCTGCATGGATGGATAAATAATTTTAATGTTACAGAAATTAAACCCAAATTAAGCAATAAAAAAATTCAATTGATTCTTTAGCTTAGTTATGTGGAGAGTATTGTACAACTAACCATTATTTGTGAAGAATCTATATATTATTCTTCAGTGCTTGTAAAAAGTTTGAAAAAAATTGAATGACCATGTCTAGATGTGACTCCAAGTAATACATGTAGAATATGTAAGTGATAAAAAACAATATAATGTATTTTGCAGGAGGAGCCAATGTTACGTTTTGTGGGATATTTCAGTACCTGACTCTACTGGGACTTGTAATAGGATACACAATTGCAGCTTCTATAAGCATGATGTAAGCTCAGATTTACACTTTGTAATTGAATGATATTAATGTACTCTACAAGCATATAAGTTAGTTTGTCTCATCAGTTTCTCCACCTTTTTATTCTGATTTTGATCAAACTTTGTTACATAAAACTATTAAGTTCCCATATTTTCACAATTGTGACATGCATGAGAAAGATGGTATTATTATGAAGTTTGATGGTCATTGAGTTTCATTGATTTTGATAAACAGGGCCATTGGAAGGTCTAACTGTTTCCATCAATCTGGGGGCAAAAACCCATGTCACATGTCAAGCAACCTTTACATGATAATTTTTGGTACAACCCAGATTTTCCTTTCTCAAATTCCCGATTTTGACCAAATATGGTGGCTCTCGACAGTTGCTACGATAATGTCTTTCACCTATTCCATAATTGGTCTGTGTCTTGTTATTGCCAAAGTTGCAGGTGATATTGATAATGTTCTCTCCTATATACTATATCTTTGTGGTAACGTAACATCACATAGGCATAAATTTTGAATGGTTAATGAACAGAAACGGGTACCTTCAAAGGTAGCCTCACTGGAATCAGCATTGGAGCTGTGCCACAGTCCCAGAAAATGTGGAGGACTTCCCAAGCTCTCGGTGACATAGCCTTTGCCTATTCATATGCTGTGGTTCTCGTAGAAATTCAGGTTTCAAAAGCTAAGAATTAGTTGATTTTAAAATTTTAAATTATTCCATTTACTCAACATATAGATAGTTGTTCTTACTTTAGTTTTAGTTTGAAAGGCTAAAAAGTCTTGAGATCATTGATATTTTAACCACTTATGTAATAAAAAAAAATCATTTCACAAATAATTAGATTAATATTTTATTATATTTTTATTTTTTAAATAAAATTTTTAATAGATTATTTTATTATTAAAATAAAATTGTTGAAGTGAGTGTTAATTGAATAGAGTGTCAAAATATAACTTTTGAAGTTTTAATCTCTAAATTTTTTGTGACAGTTTATCACTTTAGGAAAGTTTTGGTAATAGTTTTTATACCTTAAAAGAAATTCTTTGATGTTCTCATTAGGTACTAAAAACTTATATGCAATGGAGAAAATAAAATTTATAGTTTTCTTCTATAGAAATTAAAACTTTATAAAAGAATGCTTATCATTTAGTGAGCTAGACTTTGGTGACTGTAGGACACCATAAAATCTCCACCTTCTGAATCAAAAACCATGAAGAAGGCCTCGTTAATAAGTGTTGTAGTGACCACAACATTTTACATGCTGTGTGGCTGCATGGGGTATGCTGCTTTTGGAGATGCCGCACCTGGGAATCTGCTGACTGGTTTTGGTTTCTATAACCCATATTGGCTCGTAGACATTGCAAATGCTGCCATAGTAATTCACCTTCTGGGAGCATACCAAGTGTTTTCCCAACCCATCTTTGCCTTTGTGGAGAAACGGGTGACACAAAGATGCCCCAACATGGAAAGGGAGTTAAAGATTCCAATTCCTGGTTTCCCTCCTTACAAACTAAAAGTGCTTAGATTAGTTTGGAGGACGTTGTTTGTTCTTCTCATAACTCTCATATCCATGTTGCTTCCATTCTTCAATGACGTCGTGGGAGTGATTGGGGCATTGGGATTTTGGCCCCTAACAGTGTACTTTCCCGTGGAGATGTATATTTCACAGAAGAAGATCCCAAAATGGAGTAACAGATGGATTAGCCTCAAAATATTTACAGTGGCCTGCCTTATGGTTTCAGTTGTTGCTGCTGTTGGCTCAGTGGCTGGTATCTTGCTTGACCTTAAGAAATATAAACCATTCCACACAAACTATTAATCTTAATCTGCCGCCTCCTTGTGGATGTAAGAAACTTGAGTGGGCAGGCTAGCAATGTTTCTCGACATTATCTATTAGATCAATTGGATTACTCTAAGCCTCGTCTTGTTTTGAAAAATCAAAGTCAGGAGTTTCCTGAATAATGTGTCCAAAACAAGGAGTACCTACCTTCCTCAATATTGTTCTTGTTTTTTGAGGTTTAGCATCCCAAGCCATTTTCAATTTTTAATTGAAACAGGTTACCCGAGTCTGCGTTTAAAAAATGAATGCAATTTTAATGTTTTTTTTTTCACTTGCTATTTTTATTTACTCTTTTTGTATCGAGATATTCATTAAATACTAAATAAACTCAAGAACATTTCAAAGAAAAAATTTGGCATGAAAAATAATAACCAAACCCCAATTTCTTCTCAACGAAATCTGACTCGGCTTTATATTTGACTTCTTTTAACTACTCAGTCAATATTTAACAACATCATTATACAAACCATGTAGAAGGCCTTACTAACCCCTAATTTAATTATTTTAACTAAATGAATCAAACTTGAAGACATGTTCATACAAACTAAGTCGAAATTTTCAAGAGCTTAATTCGACATGCCTTATTTACACCACCCGCAATATGTACACAGAAACAAAGTTGAATATACAGAAATTTCCAGAGAAAATGAAAACGTACAGAAGTTTTTCATCAGTGGACTAAAGACTTTGCTGTCCCAGCAAACAAAAATGTTGAACAAGCTCAACCGAACACAGCTGATGACAAACAAATTCAAATGTATAAAATGCAGAAGCTTGTGCGAAGATCCGTGTAATAATCGCAGCTTTTGGTGTCAATCCATGGTATATGTATTCAAGACATCGTACTATATATACCACAAGTATAAAAGGAGGGCTTCCTAGGACCCACTTCGGGGTGGATCCTCCCTTGAACCCGGAAAAAAAGGATCACTCATGAGCCCTCATTAGGCAGGGATAATGAATAATGAAATTGATAGCACAAAAAAATATTTTACATCAACAAAACATGCTACATTAATAAACATTTGAAGAAACCCAACGACCCCCTGGAAGGACATCAATTAGACCCAAGAAGACCTGAGACGCCAGACAAGCAATCAGTATTTAACCATCGACGCTCATAACTTCAATCAAAACAAATATGCTATTAGGGAGGGAGGTAGATGAAACAGGGCCTTGGTCCTCTCTGAACAGAATCGTTGAACAATTACCTTCAATTGGATGAATTCATCAAAAGACTAGAAAAGCTCCTCAGAATTGAATTTATTCCAGGCTTCCTGTAATAAATGATTAAAGATTCAGTAAAAATGAAGGCTATTATTCTGGACTCGGCCAAAATATAAACGAGTTTTGACACAAATCCCCGTACATGTCACATATTTATATAAAAGAAAAGGAGGGGGGGATTATTTACGATGAAACAGCAAACTACTGACCACTAAATGCAGCTACCTAAAATTTTGGCGTAATGAACTAATTATGTATACATTGGCAACACCACCAAACTAAAGTACACACAACACGTTTTCCTTTTAACTATAACACAACCCTGCTTGATAAATTCAACCAGACACAGGACCATAACCAATATCAACTAGTTCTCCAGCCTCTTCAAAGCTATCTAGGGGCAAAAATCTAATGCAACACTTTGTATATTGGACCAGCAGGCAGTAGCTTGAAAATTATGCAAGGTGGTACTCCAGTATCTATATTAATAATTGCATTACTTTTTAGTGTTTGTTGTGTTACTTTCTAATTGTTTATATGGTTTAAATTAAAAAGGATTTAACATTACAACTTGAAGTAATGTTTCATTACATGAAATTAAGTGAAAATTACACACAATAAAAATTGTAAAAAGAAACTCAATGTAACAATAGTTAAAATGGAGAAATAGAAAACAATTACATAATAATATATCTTTGTCTAGAAAACACAAATTGTATTTATAGACAAAAACATATGTAGTTATGTACTTTTATGGCATTTTACATTTACCAACTAGCTTATCAGATAATTTACCACACACTTCAAGTTAATAAGCTACCTAATCAACTCATAATCGACTAACAACTAGCTTATCAATTACAAGTTAGCTATTCAGCTAGTTTGCCAAACAGACACTTTATAAATCATAGCTGTAAGCTTTTGCTGGTTTAGTGCACAAACATAATGGAGTACAGTTTGCACAGCTGATAAAAAAAAAACAGTTTAAACAGCTTTACCAAAATCTTAAATCCTCGATAAACTGTTATGTTGTTGATGCAGAAGACCATATAAAGCAAATAAAAATGTGATATTATACGTTGTGCACTAAAATACAAAGCTCTCAGAGAGAGTTAACTGTAGCTCATTTAATTAAAATTATATATATATCATTTGGTCTGCTAGCAGTCATGTGTCACACAACTCCAATACAAAAGAAAATGAAAGAATGATGCAGGAAAGCTTGTACGCGTTTCCAAGAAAATGATAACTGCTAATAACCCAAGATCAACTGACTTGGTTGATCTTATTAACATACACTGTCGGTTAAAGCCATCCCCCGACATAGGCAAAAATACTGTCTTGGCATAGGAAGAATTTTGACCAAAAATTGCTACACATAATCACTTCTAAAAGCTTCATAGAATAAGGGTAGTGTAATACACATTCAGAAACTCACTGATTACCACTGGCTACAGTAAACATATTATTCATAAAGCGTTGATAAAAAAAAAGCATATATATGTTACATAAAATGATCAAAATACCTTGAGTAGATCAAACACCTTCTCTGCAACATATTTCTGCTGTAGATTGGCACCCTTCTGCTGCACCTTATCAGGATGGATACACAACGTAGCTTTCCTGTAGGCCTTCTTAACGGCCGCAGCTGTAATCAAATCAGTCAAAGAAACTGGCTGCCAACCACATTCAGGCCACAGTACCTGATCATCATTCATGAAGGCCAAAGTTAATATAATTGATACAGACCCCATAACAAAAACAATAACACCAAAAATATTAAAGGACTGCTTCAAAATTCAAATGCATGGACTGTTTGGTGTGTATAAATAATAATGAAAACAAGTCCCTTTCACTCTCCTTTCCTCGGGAATCTGGATTGTTTGCAATTGAACAATGAGTACATCCTAACAATCTTTTCAAAACCAAACTTGTTTCCTAGGACATGTCTTCTAGCAAATATCTGATCAAAAATTGCTACTATTTATCTATTGTATGTATTGTGGTTGAACCCAATGAATAGAAATTCAAACCCATCAAGCAGTAGTACTACAGTGCTAGAATCAGTACTCCAATTCACATCTAGCCCTAGGGTCATAGATTGATGATCGGAGAAAATATATGCCAAAGCACAAATCCTACCACGCAATACATAAAATTTGAACCTAATAATTCGAAGAGAAGACGTCATGATGTAATTTAATGCATATTTCCAAGCACCACATGAATATGGACAGAAAAATCAGAGATACTATCCAAAGTGTGTGCACTAGATGTGCATACATATTGTAAGGTGGATAGCAAAGCTCGTAAATTCCCCTCTTTTCCTGCAGCCCAGCGCTTAATCTCAAAATCCAGTGTTTCGCCAAGCCTCTGAAATCAGAGTACAGAAATTAGACAACAAAATTAAAGGATATTAGAGAAATGTAAGCTTTTATTAGCAGTTTTCACAAAACAGATTTTTGGCCAGAACAAGGGTGAAGGGGGATGAATAGAATCTGTAGATGCAGCTTTTGCAAGAATACAAAGAAACCCATTCACGAACAAAATCAAAAGAATAAAAAAGACAACTTACATTTCTCTCAGCTTGTTCTCTTTGAGTTTGCATGTCCCTCTGATTCTTCTCAGCCAATGCTTTTGCCTAGAATAAAATGGAGAAAGTATAAACAAAACAAGTTCAAACAATTTTGTACAGAGAGATACACTCAAGACTTCACATAAATCTAATTTCAAGTTGGTTCGAAAAGAAAACGAAGTAATCAAATTAAGTAGACAAATACAGAAATGCAATAATACATACAGCACGCTCCTGAGTCCTCTGGTGGCGCTCCAACCTGGCTCGTCGCCTGTCTTCACTTTCCCCTTCAACTTCCTGGAACTCTCCAGATGATGGAGCAGCTTCAAACCATAAAAGGGAAAAGAAAAAAGAAAACAAACAAGTAAGCAATGAAACAAACGTGCAAACCACTACTGAAATAAATATATTGAAAATGCTGACCTACCTCCAAAAATTGAGGAAAGATCATCAACAATATTAGTGGATGATGATGCTTTTTTCATACTTGTAGATGCACTAGTAGATTTCCTTGTTGCATCTGACTGAAATTGGGATTCAAATACAGAGTCCTGAAAAAACCCAGGTTCAGAAAATTAGCAATAAACTTTCAAATAAAATCAATCTAGTCTTAACATGCATGTCATGCTTGCCTTTTTAATTTAGTTTTAAAATAGTTTAAAATTTATAAAAGACTGCATAACAAACCACTTTTCATTTTAAAAAATGATATTTGTTTAGAATTAAAAAGGAAAGAGTGAAATAAATAACTAACTACCCACTAACTATAACTTCTTGCTTTTTTAACAGTAAATTTTGCAAGATGGGAATACACAAAAGCCAAGTTTTGGCCATTATATGCTAGTATGGAATAATAGATTAAAGAGAGGGTCCTCACTGAAGAGTTAGCCCTGGGAGGCCTTGGAGCACTGCTAGCTCGACCCATGCCAAAGAAGGATTCAAGATCATTATCATTCTTTTGTTGGCTCATCCTTGCAGCAGCTGCAGCCCTTTCCCGTGCCTCAGCAGCAGCCCTTTCACGTGCCTCAGCAGCAGCCCTTTCTACACTTGCACGTTCTGCTTTAACTCGTGCTTCCGCTTCTGCTCTTGCAGCTGTAGCTCTTTCCTGTGCTTCCCTCTCCTTTGCTTCAGCAGCAGCCTTTTCGGCTTTTTCTTTTGCCCATGCAGCAGCCCTTTCTCGAGCTTCTGCTTGTGCCCTTTGCACTGCAGCCCTTTCAGCACGTCCTCGAGCTTCAGCATTAGCTTTCTCAACAGCAGCCCTCTCAGCTCTTTGGCGAGCTTCAGCAGCTGCTCTTTCTCGTGCTTCTCTAGTAGCTCGTTCTACAGCTTGTCTTGCCTTTTCCCTCTCCAATCGTTGTTGTTCTCTTTCTTTCTCCTCTCTTTCTTTAATAACTCTTCTTTGCTCCTTTTCCTCCCTCTCCTTTTGCTGCCGTTCACGGTCTAACCTTTCCTGTTTTTCTCTCTCCTCGTGCACAGTTCTCTCATCTATTTCCATTTGCACAGCTTCTTTGCTTCTAGCAGCCTTTGAATACTCTCTCTCCCTAACTTCCTTTGCATGCTTAAACTTAGCTTCTGCTCTATCCATTGCCTCCTTCATAGCTGCAGCAGCAGAGTTCATCTCTAATTCTTCATCAGGAAGACCATTTCCACCCTCATTATCATTACCACGACTTCTGCCCATGGCAAAATCATCAAGTTCATCAAACTGAGGTGAAGTGGGTACCCTTCCAGCTGCTGGAGCAGACTTAGGACCCTGAGAGAATCGTGTGGAACTAGGAAAAGAAGAAAAATCATTATCCTTCTTTCTAGCATTGGCAGATACTGATGAAGTTGATCCTGACTTGGGAATATGCACTGGCCGTGGAGGAGGAGGTCTTGAAGGTGGTGGAGCAGTAGTTGGTTGTGTAAAAAGAGGAATCTCTGATACCGTCAGCCATATATCTTCACTTGGTTCCAATTTATCTTCATATTTCGGAGACATATCTGCCTGAATATTGGCTTGTCTAAAATCAACATTATTATATGGAGGGGAAGTAGACCTTTTGCCAACTGGTTTATCAGAATCAGATGAATAGGTAGGCATATGAAATGGGGCCTGTGGAAATTCCCTGTCATTTTCCGCAGGAGTCTTGCTTTTTGTGTCTCTTTCAGGACTCCTGCCAGATATCTTGTCGAATGGTTCTTTATCTCCGTTCCAACTTGAGTTTGTATTCAACCTTGGGGAACTGCTACCCTTCTTGCTACTTCTCTCTGATGAGAAAGCCGGTACAGATTTTCCAAGACCATCAAAGGGATCAATATCTTCATACACTTTGCCATTTGAAGTTGAAGAACTATCATTTTTTGTGCTTCCAGAACTACTAAATTTACTAATTTCTTCCAATGGGTCCACAAAGTGGCCTCTGGATGAATCCCCTGGGGCTGAAGCTGATTCAAATACTTTGAAAGGGTCCTCTGCCATGGTGGAGGTTGTTTTAGATGCGCTAGCAGTAGGTTCTGAGGAGAAACTGGTATCAGGAGTGTGCCTGTTAATGATAATAATAATATATAGAAAAGATTATGATACATCAACCATTGACCAAATAAACAATATCAATGACTCAGACATCAAAGATAAGTATAGACAAGCACAAGCTGTTCATTCCACTAACAAAAAATAAGTACAGATAAGATTATGACACTAATTCATTTAATTGGGGATTCACAGAAATTATAAAACACAACCTTTATAGACCACATTTTAGAATTTCATATAGACTTATTTCAGAACTGAACAAATAACTTTTAACACTCTCCTCAAAAGAGATTATAAACGTATCTTTGACATTTGATGACATTTATTCTCATTCATTTTACTTGGTTTATCCATGTTACTCACATTCATATTCACTACCACTTTTAAAAACACATTTATCATTGATAAAATAAAATACAAGACAGAAAGACATGACAAGATTTAGTTCCTAGCTGCATACACCTTGTGTCCTTTCCAATTCAAAATTTCAATCATAGTGTATTTTCATAGCAGTGTTATCAATTGCAGGTTGCAGAAAAGGCCAAAAGTCAATAATTAGAAACACCATACAGAAGATAAAACTGTGGGCAAAAAGCAGAAGTTGCACAACAATTATATATATATGAAAAATTAAGCTGTATGCAAATAAAAGTAAAATGCATAAGTTAACATAATATATAACTCAGTTCAATTGGATGGAGACTCATCAAAGATGATAAAGATGTGGGAAGGGCGTTGAAGTAACAACAGGCATGCCAAGGGACAGAGTTACAATTGCAGATCCAAGAAATTCCACAATGCAATAGTGCCACTATAGCAGCTATTTAACAACACTAATTCATCACACGGGGTATTTTATGCGAAAACTACAGACAGAAATTAAAACAAATACAAATTTATCTTCAACAAAACAATATGATGCATGAACCAGCATATAAAATAATAGTTAGTCTGGACAGCTACAAGGAAAAGGAACAATAATGAGCAAGTAGTTGAACCTAACAAATAGAAAAGGATGAAAAGAACAACAGAAATCATTTAGTTGATATGCAGTTTGTCCATAAAAAATAATCGAATAAAAGAATATGCACAAATGTCTATCCAATTTCACAGGGACCAAGGTGTCATCGTAAAATTGGTTTTGTCAAATCCATATGGGTCTACCACATCAAATCCATATAATTATAACAGTGGCTAAAAGCTTTTGTCAGTTATAGTAGTATTAAATAGTAATAATTGTACTGGAATTGGATTTTTCCTTCCACTATTCACATTCATGGTACTTGAATCAAGATGCAAATCATGAATTAATGCACATTTTCTGAATTGCAAACCAAATTGTAAGATTCACGATAACATTTATATATGTATACATAAAAACCATACAAAGGCACAAATTCACTATCGATAACTAAGAACGTTTTATTTTAATTTCTAAAACATCTATTCAAATTTGATTAAAATAAAAAAAACTTGAATATGAATAAGGGTCCAATCATTAAAACTAACCCTCCAAACAGCAATGCTTAAACTAACTGTCCAAATCCAAACAAGATTTGTCTTTGTCATGGAACTAATAGACAAAACAAAAGGGAAAAAAAAACATTATGATTTCATTTAGATTTAGGGTTGTAAATGCATCGTGCTTCTCTGGCCCACTAGCAACAAGCACAACCATGAGGGCGGAACAATCAACACAGGCTGTAGATTTACAATAAGGCATGATTTCCACAATTTTGGCCACAAGAAGGCTTGGCCAGGTGCGAAGCGATGACCCTTGGAGTGGGCAGGATGCCGCAAGGCAATGATTTGCATTAGTGCCACTATTGTGTGCAATTAACTACTATGAGTGCAGCATGTTTTGCCAGCTCTGGCAGTCATTTTTGCATTTCTGGTATTTTATATACCCACAACTGCCAGCTACGACCCGAAAAGTCCTTGGAAAACAAGGGTTTGTAACCTGCATTGCAAGAATCATGCAATTCAACATCAATTCTTACAATTCTAGACCGATTCATGTGATTCCCGCTACGATTCAGGCACAAAAACGATTTGTATCACCAACCTCATGTCTGATATTGTATACCAAACATACTATATTAACTACCTTGCTCACATCCTCTTCCTTTCAATTCTGTCTAACCAGATGAGATGCTTAGCAACAACAAAATTTTTAAGATTTTCAACTCCTAGCTCCTGGTAGACAAAGCATCCTCAGGACAAGAGTAACTTAATTTTCTTTCATCATGGTAGAACTGCTACACATCAGCAACCAGATAAAATGAAAAGCCCACTTTGTAGGAACAAAAATGAACAACAAATATCAACTGGAACTCCAGAAGTTATTCCTAATGGAAGGATAACCCTTGATCTACAAACAAAATGCTAAACTTAAACTTCACAGGATGCATGAAATTCTCAAACTCTAAAGCAATTTGGGTTTAAGATTTGATAATTTCTCAAACTCTCATATTACAAAGTGCATGTGTAACTTAGGTTGACCCAGTTTGAGAGTTTCATCCTGCCAATACACAAATAAATAAATAATCCCTTAAGTTTGTTCAGTCGCAAAACTAAAGAAAAGTACAACAAAAGTTACTAATCTTTTCCTTCAAATTGTACATGAATGCTTAAAAGTCAATCAGACAGATTACCTAATAGACTGATATCACATTAACAACAAATAAATTAAGATTGTGCTTACGACATGAAAGGAATCTTCATTTCCAAGAACAGTTTGCAATAAATCAAAACATGAAATACTTAGAGGAAGACAGTAGAGAGAGCAAAAGGCACCCTACCCCCTAACTAAAACAGCACCACCACCTCCATCTTCAAGTCAGTTCTGTAGAGAATAGATCTAATGCGGGAATAGCTCCCTTCAAGTTCCAAAGAACTAAATTTTGAGAAGGACCAAAAAGTTCAAAATTCAAACAACAAACCATTGATGACTTTAGAGGATAAAGGGGGACTGATTCTTTGTTTAATTTCAACAATATTCTGTGGATAGATAATACTTCCCAGCATGTTCACCATACAGTGGAAATGAACTTGTATATTCTATAGGACTAAGAACAACGCTATGAAGATCTCCAAGGAGAAATTTAGTCACTACATGATCTTATGCAGACCCAGACTGTTCAAATTTCAGAAAGCTTATTGCCAATTATTTGTTTTTTCAATGCAAATTTAAACCCAGTTATTAAACTATTTACAGCTCTAGAATCATCCCATTCTTTGATGAAATAGTCTCTAATTAATATTTATAATAAACTATATTATCTTCTAAACAAAATGTAAGATAAGACATCCAAAATTCAAACCTATATCTGATTACAGAGTTCCTACGTATTAGATGGACCTTAAAGCTTTATAGTTTCCAACCCATACTAGCCTGCGGAATTTTTTTTCAGTTCAACACAATCATTTTCACATTTCTCACCGATGTTCCCAGATTAGAAACCCGAATAACTTTTCCAATAGAACACTAATTCCAGCTCTCTGACAACTGCACATGGTAAAGAGCAATAAAAGCACACTTCCTTGCGCATTAAGTAAAAGTTCAAAACCATGAATACCACACTGAGCACTGCCAATAGCAAAAGAACCCTAGTTACCAACACACAGACACACATTTACATATACCTTCCACTGGACGGTGTCCTACTGTGTCCAAATCCAGCAAGCAAATCATCGAAATCGGAAGCACCTTTAGCATCCTTCTCCGATCTCCTCCCACCGGAACTCTTGGGTTCCCTCCCAAACCCGCCCAAAAGATCGTCAAAGGCGGCAGCCGAGCCCGCAGAGCCACCACCACTCTCTGTAGTGGCAAAAACATCGTCGAATTTAACCTTAGAAGTGGTCCTCATCCCCGGCACGCCGTCAAAAATGTCGTCGTCATAGACAGGCTTGTCATAGACGGGCGGTGGCGAGCTGGACGACCGGGCGGGAGGTCCGCCGTACATGGAATCCAAATCGAAGGGGGAATCGGCGCGGCGAGTGTCGGATCCGGCTCCGGCGAGGAGATCGTCGAAGGCGGCGGATCGCGATCCGAAATCGAAGTTGAGAGACGCAGGGTTAGAAGATCCCTTGGAGGGAGGAGCCATTGGCGCGGATTTGCCCTGGGGTTTGAGGCCGAACTCGGAGGTGAAGAGGCCATCGAAATCGTTCATGGTTGTTGGGATTGGAGAAAGGGGAAGGAGCAGCGATCTGGTGCGTGCGGGTGCAGCGGAAGGATGCGATGCAGGGAGCACAGAGGGAAATGAAGGTCACGCCTTTGATTCCTCCCTCCCTTTGTGAAATTGGAGCATTTGGCAAAACGGATCCACCTTGTTTAAACTCCTTTCTCCCTTTCTTTTCTTTTCTTTTCTTTCTCTGTTGAATCAATCATGTAAGACAATCATGTTTAACTATTAACCCATCAATTGCCATCTTATTCTTTTTCTCCATTTTTCTTAACCTCCTCCTTTTCCTTTTTCTTTATTCACTTCTTCTACTTTTGCATCCTTATTTTGCCCTATTCAAGCCTCAATTGGTGAAGTAGGGACACATTTTAAATATAAATACTTCCTTTTCTTCTTCTAACTATATTTTTTTATTTATTGACTTCCTTCAATTCTTCAACAATTTGGTTCATTTTTGTTCATCAAATTTCTCCTCTAATTAAATGTTTTTATTTATAAAACCAAAATTAAGATATGGTTTAAAATATTTAAATTTTGTTTCACCTAGTAATGTTGTTCTAACTATTCACATATTTGATTTGCAAAATTTAATTTTTCTCAATACTATTATTTTATATTTTTTAAATAAAAACCATAATTTTATATTAATACTGGATTCACTTCTCAAGCTATTAATACTTTAAAGAAGACAAATTATTTTTTTATGGTGATAATACACTCAATCCTGAGAAGTTTATGGAATATGTATTTAAGAAATTATTGTATAAAATGAACAGGTATGTAAAAAGTAGTTTATGGTATGTGAAGAGAGACCTATAAATTGGTCTAATTATTTCTTTTAATGATAATGAGTGGAAAAAGCTGTCTTAATCATGAATAAAATCTTTAATTGTGAAGTTGTTAGAAAAAAAAGTTGTCATTTATCTCATTTTGATGCACAATGTTAGCTAGTTATTTTATCTTCTTATTTTGAATAATAGAGAATTAATTGCTGAATTTTTTTTTCTTTATTTATTAAAAATTACAGATAGAGAGGCATCCCTAATAGGAAATGAAGTCTAATGGAAGATTGGTTTCTGAAATCTATTGCTCTCAAAATCAAAATCATAATGAAACAAAAACATAGAGATGTTTGGCCGCATAAGCAAAGACGTTCAGAGACGTGTCAACAACCTCCACATTACATACCTTATACATTTTTTTTTGTCTTAACTTAATTCATATGGACACGTACAAATATGAAATTTATTGTTATGATTATACCTTTTACTTATGGATAAATAAAAATCTAAGTTAGGAAGAGTTTCACCGTGGATAAATTAGATTTATTATAAATTAGATTTATTATGTGAATCAAATTTAAAAAATATTATTGATTTTTAATTTCCACTACCAAAATTTATTTCTTCTTAAATTCAAATTCAAATCCTTTGATAAAAATATATAGTTACAACGAGTTTTCTTTGTAAAGACTAATATGATAATAAATAAAATCATAACACTACTATAAAAAAATATTCATACCAACTACTATTATCATTAAAAAAAATGGGAATTAATAAATAAAAACATTAACCCGAAACCTTTAATTTTTTTTTCTCAGCAAAAGCAAAAGAGAAATAATGTGTTATTATTATTATTTTTTATTATTATTATTATTATTATTATTAATCCTGTAACATTAAAAAGATCTATTTAATTTTCCTAACAGAAAAATAAATTTGAAAATGTTCCCTCATATTAGTTATTATGGACCAGTTAATTTTAGTGAAGGAGTCATTTTGTGTTACTACATTTATGCAAAATATATTGTAGTTTTTTAATATTACAGATAAAACAAAAAAAAAGTTAACTATATGCACTAAAGGACTATATTTATACATTATTTTAAATTTTGTTACCATTGTATTACTTATCGTATCACTTAATATGTTCCAATTTTTTAAGGCTTGATTTTTATTAACCTGTTAATGTATGAAAAATAAAATTAACATTGGAAACTCTTCTTTCATAAGCTTTTGAAAAAAAAAATGATTTTGTATTTTGTTAAGGTATCTTCAATTAAATAGTTCACCTTAATTGTTCCCTAAATTAAAACATAAATATATTTTCTGATTATGTCACATTAATACTAAGTAACTACAATTTCAACAAGAAATCTCTTTAAAAAATAGCAGTTTTATAATTTTTAATTTAAACATAATCATAAATTTAAGCAAAATATTATTTTGGATTCTTATATAACACTTGCTTGCAAGATAATCAAAATTTATGTTAAACAACCTCAAGTGTCATATAAAACAACCATCATTCTTACTTATCATAACAAAATGCACTAAATCCTACTGAACACTCACATAACTCCCTCTCATGCACATATTCTTCCTTTTCCACAAATCTTTATGCAGGTTGCTCTTTCTAATTGAAACATCATTCTCTTCAACTCATTAACATTGGAACATCACTTTCAGGGACACTGGTTTCATATCCATCATCTCCCCTTCCTGAACCCGAGGCCTGCCAAATCATATTCTGTCACTGCATCAACTTGTGTTTGAAAGAGTTTATATTCAACCAAAAGTTTTAAGCAATATACTTACACTTTCATCTGGAACAATTGCATATCTGTCTGATATGGAAGAGGATGATTTCCCTAATTAAGGCAAAAAAATAAAATCATATGCTAATTATTTTAAAAGAAAAAAAAAAACATTGATCCTAAATTAAGAGTCTATGCACCTGATGATGGACAAGGTTTTGAGGTTTCTATGTACTGTCCAGAACATGCATCAACACTGAAAGCCTCAATAATTGTTGGAACATTCCTAATCCCAAAAAGAAAACATATTGAAGCCTTGTAAGAAAATGCACTCATTACCAAAGATTTCTTCTGCTTGGTGAAATATTATTTTGCATGAAACTTCACATAAATATATTATTTAATAAAAAAATATTTAATTATTTTTAAACATTACATTATGCATTAAGATTAAATTTATATACCGGTCTTTGGTTTCTCCATTCCCAAGTTGTCCATTTGCTCCTCTTCCCCATGAATATACATTTCCATGTTCAGTAACAGCAATTGTGTGTCTCCACCCACATGATACCTGATCTACTTTCTACCATTCCAGATAAAAGTTTGCAGAGTTATAAAAAGAGTATCATTTTTATCACACCCTCAAAAGTTTTCCAAAAAATGAAGAAGTGTATTGCACTTCCAAGTACCTGATCACAGGGAAAGTTCACTTGCACAGGAGACCAACAATCCAAACTGTTACCAACTCCAATCTGTCCGAACTACATACAATTCAAGGAGAATCATGCTATCAGATCCTACCTTCACCACCCCTCAAATTGTTTTGTTTTCTTTCACCGTACACAAAATGAGTACATAATTTTATTATTGTTTTACTTTTGACTTCTTTTGAAAAAAATATAAAGAGAGATATATATTTAACCAACCATATAAATTTCTATCCACTGTTTCTGTTAAAGTGTATCTCATGATGTGAGTTGATATGATTATGGTAAAAAAAGTTTGATGAAAATAGGAGAAGAATAAAAAATAGTGACAACCTTATTCCATCCCCAGCCCAAAAGTTGTCCACTAGATGTGAGTGCCATACTATGCCTCCACCCACCTGATACCTGAGACAAGTCCAAACAAACATAGGAGACAAAGATGTCAAACACATCTCATTCTCTTGCATGTCATAGGGTGTAGGACAAGATTCAATGCTTTGTCACCAACTTTTTTACTTTAAACAAGTTGAATATGTAGAAAGCTTATAAACAATAAAACGACAAAACATGTAAACCAATAATGAAATTAAAGGAGCACCTGCAAAATGAACTTATGACTCAAGGTTTCAACCTTGCGAGGTACGAGATAATCCTCAAAATTTCCATGTCCTAGCTGACCATATTTGCCCCATCCATATGAGTATACTCCACCAGAAGATGAAACACATATTGTATGCCGCCAGCCACAAGCAACCAGGGTTATTTTGTAACCCTGTCAAATTTACAGTTATGATCACGTCAGAAGTTAACACCAGCAAATGATGTCTTCTACCAAAGTTTTGAACAAAATTTAGATGCTCAACATCAGAATTTCATTTCATGTCAATAACAAGCGTATTAAGAAACTCAGATTCGAAAGTGGAGAACAACACTAAAAATAAAATACCTGAGTATCTATATCTAACTTTTGTTCTTATAGTTTAATAGCAAGTTTAACTTCCAGGAATGAAATACTAATAATAAATTCTCATAATATATTTTCTCCAGACTATAGAATCATAATCATATTGTACAAGTTGAGAAGAATTTACATCAATAGTCACTTTCTCAGGGAGCAAACGATCATTTCTGTCACCCAAACCCAAGTTTCCATAACGGCCCCAACCCCATCCATACAAATTTCCGTCTTCAGTGACTGCTACACTATGTTCAGCACCAGTAGCAACCATTTTCACAGGTATTCCCTACAACAATACAAAAGTTTACTGTGTGTCCAAGTAGTCAAGGGAATAATCTTGTTTGATGCATATACTTCTTTATTGTCCTATTAATTTATACAATGTCATGCCTCCAGAAGTTAACCCTTTCTTCACAAGAGAGCAATTCCTGCTATTGGTTTTATTGATTTTAGCTTCCCTTTCTCATAATGTGTTCAAATTGAAGGATATTTATTTGTCACGCTTTATTTTAATGAATATCAGATGATGGGTTGGTTAATTATCATGGCATCTACTAAAAGCTAAAACATAATCTTATATACCACTGACCTCATGGTTTCTGAAATTTCTTACACACCAAGGTGAAAGCACCTTAAATTTTCATTTGAAAAATAGTCATGATATTTGAAAGGCTGATACTTCTTCTAGTTTTTTTTTTTTTTTTTTTTTTTTTTTT
>Ga0099825_1003871_pt1 | contig 19808 bp, 17 predicted proteins | sample SiratroredBW_FD_76838 | JGI IMG/M metagenome (GOLD analysis project Ga0099825, IMG submission 76838) | Root nodule microbial communities of legume samples collected from California, USA - Siratro red BW | ecosystem: Host-associated > Plants > Roots > Nodule | place: USA: California | collected... | reverse complement strand
TTCCGCTCTATTTCCAAAAAAAATTTTTAAAAAATTAAAAAATTAAAAAATTCAAATCTATTTAAAAAAAAAAAAAAAAAAAACTCAAATAAACAAGCTAATAATCTTTTAGAGCAAAAGAAAAGATAACATACCCAGCAGTTGTCACATTGGACGATGCAGATTTTGTTGCTTCTTTCCAAGAAAGATTGATTCTCTTATCTCCAATAAAGGAAGGCACTTTAGTACGCAATGGCTGAACACGCAAACCAAAGACAGTGAATCACTAATATTTTAATAACTTATTTGCTCAAGTAAAAAGAGTAGCATCCCTCTCACCTTTGTCATTGTCAAAATGTTATTACAGGTCCGCAACCCAGTTGTGGCATTCTGCTTTTTAGTTTTCTACATAATAATGTAAAAATGTAAGCATGACATGTCAATAAGAGGAAGGCAAGACAAAGAACCATCAAACGAGAAGTAGAACTCACAATTTTTTCCTTTTCTTCATCAGTTTTAGCACCTGCCATAGATTTGTTGTTTTCATCCATTCCTTGAGTTAATTTCTTGATTGTAGCCCGGGTGAACTCCTCAACATTATTCAATCTAATCAAAGAAAATAAACAAAAAATGTGACCAGAAAACAAAACGAAAAGCTTAAATCGTACAGACAGGTAATACAACAAAAAGTTTACAGGACAATGGAATAGTTGCAACCAGTCAAATCAAGTACTTTAGCCCTTCCAAACGGATTTGGATCCTCTCCTGTTCACGATTAACAGGAGAAGTCACGTTTAATAAAATTTAACCATTCATTGTCGTTATTACTTATATACAGTTGAAATAAAAGCTAACCAACTCATAATCCTACAGTAAGATACACTCATGTTTTCCCATTATTTATAGTTTTTATTTTAATGGTTAGATTTAGTAATAAATGGTTTAGAATTATTAAACTGACTACTGTTAATTTTAAACAGAAGAGAATCCAATCCTTCCCAAACTACTGTATTTTATTCAGGAGAAGTAAGATCCATATTACTGACATAAACAGAGTCAAGAATGGGGCGGTCATTTCTTGTTCAAGACAGATTTTGCTACAAACATACGCATTAGAAGTTTGTTTATAGCTTATATTGATGCTCCGCATATAGCCTTTTAGTCATAAAATCTTAATCAGAACTAGATGCTCATTACATGCCTTATACAATTATCATGCTTTTGAAAATATAGAAAATATTGCTATTTAACTTTGGACTCAATTGATATCCTCACTAAAAGTGAATTCGATAAGAGAATTTCTAGGAATGGGCGACAGATTAACCAATATGTGGAGAATGGTTGAAATATCAATGAAGAAAGTAACAATTCTAATTGTGCAATCTAATAACCCCAAAACATGATAAACAAGGCAAGCTATTACTCATTGACCTCAAACAAACAATTATTGCACACTACCCAAGAATACAGATAAAAGGTATTAAGCTAATACATTAAAGACAATGTCCTATCACATTATCTCTACGGCAAGCATGTTTGAACCTTAAACACTGCAGTTTACACAAAATTATTGTGCATCCAAACGAAATGTATAAAAACAATTATACAAGGATCTGCATCCAAAGGAAACCCCCAACAGCTTTTTAACCCCTTAGACTTAACACCATAGTGCATGTTTGATTTAGATCTCCCAGCTAGCAAACGGGAAAAAGCAATCATTTTTCAAAAGTAAGCTGAAATACGCACATAACAGGTTCACTTTCCATATCTACATAATATTATTCCCTAAACTTGGAATTATTTGGACTTGATTATAGCTGGGGTCTTTCATTGGTCTGTCACTAGTAAGTGCTACTACTGTAAGCCTTCATCAAGACCGGCAGCATGTGATATCTTTGGAATTGGAAACCCCCTCAAATTTTTGTATTACTAGCATATATGACTAGACCAAATTATATTAAAATTACAAAACCAAAGAATAGGTGAATAGTTGACAACATAATTTTATCAAAAGAAAGCTGATACCTTTCAGTAAAATCATTATAATGCTCAGAAAAGTCTTCTCCAAGCCTATCAGATGGCTGGCCAGTAACAATTTTGTATCCGCATAAACTATTTGTTGCATTAGGAACCTACAACACCAACTTCAATTAAGCACCATATTAACTATTCATAACATTAGCTTAGACAAGGTAAGGTAACCGACCTTATGAGCTAGGTGATGAAATGTGTACAACAAGCACTCAACATAGGTAAAGTTCATCTCTTCTCCAGTTTTCTTCCAAGTCATATATTTCTGCAGAAAGAAAAGCAAAAAGCTTAATGGAAACAGTGGCAGTAGAAGATATTAATCATTTTAATTTAAATAGAATATTAAAAAATTGATATATTAATCCTTGACATGTTGCATTTAATTTGATTTAATTTCCAAATATCATTCACAGCAGTAGCTACATCACACTTTGAATTTGACTCAATAGGTGAATACAATTGAGTAAAACTTGGGTTTGAATCCATCAACATATTGCTCAAAATATACTGCTCAGACAATGAGCATGAACAGAGCTGAAATTATATGAATAATGTTAGAATAGGTATTAAATGTAAGTAGAAAGTAGTTATATTGGAAGATTGCTTTATGATATACCTATGTGTTGTACTTATATCTGTATCTAGGAATCTAGTTAAAGCTTTTGATCTTTGCTCTTCGCTCTACTCATTGTATCATAATTCTATCATTATAGATATGAGATCATAATAGAGGTGTGATTAAGCCCTCTAAAATATATTGTCTCTTTTATTTATCTCAAGTAATAACATTATGAATTTATAACTACAAATACAAAAGATAGATAAAGTCTTAAGAACAGTTACTCAAGAAAAAATATGGATTTAAGACAAACATGCTAGCCACATCAAAATCTTATTTCTGTTAGTCAACAATGCGCTTGGAAATAACAGCGTAAACTAAAACTAAAAAAAAAAAAAAAATCGACATTGACTTGACAGAAAACATACTTCTATATACAAGAAATTAAAAGTGCTAAGTTGGCCAATTTTCAACAAAAGGTTTACCTTCAACAACTGAACAATAGAAGGAAGCATTTGGCGTGAATCTTGTGGAGTTGTATAAGGGGAAAATTCTGCAAGGCTTCTGAGTAAATCTACTTTCCGTTCTCCAGGAAGCTGACAAGGAATAAATAATTCATACAAATAAGTTTCTTAACAATCAATAGAAAACTTCAATTGAAGAAAATCATTAACATGATCCCAAAAAGATCTCATTAATCAAAAACATTTACCAGCTAATAGAATATCTAGAAAGGTAACCAGTCAAACTACCACAGCTAAGATTCCTTAATTATATTTTATCTGAATAAGTCAAAAAAATTAATATTACACAGGTGACCAGTTAAGATTTTTCTTTATAATCTAGAAGCCTGTACTGTCACTAGCCCAGCAAAATAGAATTTAGATATTTGTAAGATAAGAAACCATGGTATATACGTTCAGAATTGATTCCACTACGAGAGAGTAGAAAAGGCACTATCTTGTTGAAAGGCTAAATACATCTACCTTTATCAAGGCTCTTTAAGTTGTTAGGAATTGGGATCAGCACAATCAAGAAAAGGGATGGAAGATTTACTGTAGAAAAGAATTAAATAGAGAAAGACAAATTAGGTTGTTAGGCTAGGACAGTTATGGTTGTTAGCATTGGTTAGTGGGTGTTGTATGTAGGTTGGTCTATATAAAGACCAACCATTAATTGTAAGAGGGACTTTTGACTTTTGATTTGTGCACTGTGACAGGCTTTGATCCTGTGTGAAACGAAGAGTGCTTCCTTTGGGATACTGAGTTGCAATTCAGTATTTGTTTTGTTTGAGAATTCAATAAAAACATTCATAGAGAAGTGAGATTCCTTTGTTCGATTTCTTGGTTTCTCTTTCTTTGGTTCCTAACATAAGTACTCTCTGTTTTTTTCATCTTTTCAGATGACCATCCTTAATCCCACACCCACACACATAGGGAAGGGATCCACTTATTCCATAAGTCTCCATTTAATAACTTTTTCAAAGGCATTAAACTAGCTGCAGGTTTAAAAAGTTTCATTAAATAGATCATGTATACAAAATTCATATACTTTAAAATTATTTGATATTATCAATTTATTTTAACAGTCAATACAATTTTCAAAATCAAACTAAGTCATGGCTATAAGATTCCATTCTCGTGAACAAGCAATAAAAATACATTCTTATTTTTTCAAACTAAATTCTCTGGAGCAATACCTGGTCAAAAACAGGTATAATATATTTGTTTATATAGTTGAGAAATTTGCTGCTTGATGCACCCCTCTACAAGAAAAAAAAATAATACTGTTGAATAAGAAAAAGTAAACAGAAAACAATGAGAAACATTAAGCAGTATAAACAGTCCTTACCACAACAAATGGAAGTGCCATATGAAGGCATGATATCAACCTGTCAATATGATCTGCATCTGAAACCTGAGAATTTCCATTTTAAAAACCCAGTATGAGACCTCGAAACCGAAATACATACTTTAACTTCTACCAGCAGTAAAGCCTAAAATCAAGAGATTATTTTACTAAAACATAACAGATTCTTTTAACATATAAAATGACTGTATTTGTATGTTCAACTGGATTAAAAGAAGAGTAATAATCACATTGAACTGCGCATCTAAATCAGCTTGCCCTTCAATGATTCCGATAAGCTCTTTCATCCGTTCTGCTGGAGCCTTTTCACCAAATAGGCTCAAACTCTTCAGGAAATCCATAAACATTCGAAATTCTATGCCAGTGACATCCTCTAAACTCTGCAATTAAATTACCCTCAACTTATATCAACACTGCTTAAGTTAAACAAATTAAACACTAATAGATCATCAACTGAAATCATAAAAGCAATGAATACCTTTTTTATGAGATCAGTTATGTGTCTTTCCATTTCCTCCTGGGGCTTCAACAATTCAGCTTTGATAGGGAAAACCTATAATGGAGATATTTAGTGTTCAGTATTCACTTCCATGTTAAAGAAGCAATAAAATAAAGGTCTCAATAATTAAACATCTGTCCGCTTACCTTATCTCTAACAAAGTTTATAACTTTCTCACGGATAACATCATCAGTACTTGGCTCTTCAACACTACCAATGTGCTTGAACAAGGCCGTCAAAGAAGCTGCATTGACAACTAAACTATAAGGAGACAACAGAAAGGCAGCACTAATTATAATTATCAAATGTCAATAATCAGGAAAGTATATGTGTGATAAGTGTCAAAAGATTGAGCATTCACTGGCAAAAAGTTTGTCAAGTACATCATTCAAAGCAATTAGCCTAATTCTGCACCATCAGTTTGGAATGCAACAGTTCTACAGAATTATTGGGTTTAGGGTTTACTAGTGCAACACCCAATAATTCTCTAGAACTGTTACAACATGCAATTTAGCATTGATGGACTCAGGTTCCTTAGCAAAATTTAAACTATTAAGAGTGTGTTTGCAACTCAGTTAAGCTCATCGAAATGCCAATCAATCAAATCCCGTTCCTTCTATGTTTGCTGCACTGGGAAGTGGGATTTTCTAGTTACAAGGCTGCAAATGGGTTTCCGAACAGGGTAAAGATATATCACAGTACCTTTCACATCCTGCCTCAGCAATGACATAAGAGCCTTATGTACAGCATCACGCTCCACAAATTCCTCTACAAGAATGAAAGAGGAAAAAAACATATCAGAATCAATCATGGCTATGTTCTCAACTGCAAAAACCTTCAAAGAGCCCAACTTACCAGAGCCAAGAATTTGCACAAGAATATCAACCATCTTCCCAATATTCTCAGGTGTATCCTTACAGAAAAGAGGCAGTCCTCTAATTGCTTGCACACGAACCTGTGAAGCAACAGAAAAACACCAAACAGTGGAAACAAACCTCAGTACATACAGAATTCACTAGTAGTAATCCAGAGAGAAAATAGAACCACCAAGATACAGCAAAGCAGAAGACTTCTTTCCTCCACGGTTTAAATCTGATAAACGTAATTGTTTCCCTTTACTTGTATCCTCCACTAACTATCTTCGCTCCAAGTACCCTTTATTAATTTAGCCCCTTGAACCAACACAACCATGACCCAGAAGCCTTGCCAGTTCAAGCCCTGGTTTGGTTTTAAAACCATCGCTAAGACTAGGAGAGAAGTTCATAGCAACACGATATTAATGATAGAGGGGACAAAACCTCCCTTAGTGTTTTGTTTCCATTTTGAACATGACGCCATTTCTTAGCCACGCACACACACTCGTAAGAATCACAGATTACATGATATATAATGAACGGAGAAAAATACGCACCCCGAGTTCTTCAGCCTCGACCAAATCAAGATGGGCATCGAGAGCGGGGCCAGAAAGGTCCGGAAAGAACTTGTAGAACTTGGGAATGAGCTGCGCAGCGAGTTGTTTCGCCTTCACACTCGTCTTCGCCGCATCAATGATCCCCTGGTAATCCTGCACATTCTGCGAACACCACCCAACAACCCAAAACCCTAATTGCACGCTCGAACATCGGAATCCAAAACCCTAAACCGAGAAAAGCAATAATGGAAAAGTGAATTCCGAACCTGAGACTTATCCTTGGCATTGTTGAGCTGCTCCCCGTATTCGTAAAGCTTCTCGATGTAAGCAGCCTCTTCGGCAGGGTCAGTCATCGGAAGGCTCTGCAATTTTCGATTCGGATTAAAGAACAAAATTAGGAATAGAATGAAACAAAAGGGTAAAAAAGAGGGTTTTGCGCAGTGTTGTGTTGAGTGAGGGAATAGCGAAAAAGAGAGTAACGAACCTGAGGGGTGAAGTGAAGAGTGTTACTGAGTAGGGAAAGATTGACTGGGTAAGGTCAAGTGGCTCTTCGATGGGACGAGTTACCCTTAACCGTACCGCACACACAAACACAACAGAGGTTCTTTCGACTACTATATAACGGTAGTGTTTCTTCTATTCTCTTATCTCTGCCATCGAAAAACTCTACCTCTGTAGATACTGCCCAGGACGACACGTCGTTCACAACGATACCTACCTTAAAGGTGAGAATGGACTAAATTTGTAAATTAAAGAATTTTTTTACCTATCAGATATATATTTTTTTTTATATTTACTTAAGTCGGGTAAATTTTTGAAAAAAGAGTGTCTCAAATCGGAATGAGTCGTAACACGACTTATTAATTTATATATAAAATGTTTTTTTAAAGAATAAAGGACTAATTGAATTATTACTTTAGTTATTTTTTTAAAAACAAAAGAGTTATTTCATAACAAAATTTCAATTTCTTTTTAATTTCTTAAAATCTTATATACATAATTAATTTTAAAAAATTTATTAAAATTATGTATAATATTACAATTTCTTTTATTTTATTTTATTTTATTTTATTTTATTTTATTTTATTAATCTCATCACAATTTATCTTTATTTCTTTTTCTTTCTTTTTCGTATGAAGAAAATTACTTTATAATTTTGAATTTTTAATATACAAGACAGTTAGAAACATATATTTTTATTTTATTTTATTGATAATAAAGAATATATTGAATAACAAACAATTTGTTTGAATTTTTATTAATAATAAAGAATATATTTAATAATAAACAGTTTTGTTTAGATTTGCATGTTAAAATGCGTAAATATTAATAAATAAAAATTAATTTATTGTAAGAGAATAATTTCTTTGCATCCAGAGCAAAGATTTGTAAAGAAAATATAAGATATATAATAAAATCTGGGTATACGTCACTAATATTAGATACTAAGTATTTTGACTTAATTGGTTATTAAATTTAATCGTCACTTCTATTTTATAGTTATTTAATAATTAAAATTTAATTTGATGACTATTTTTGTCACATCTAACAATCATTTCATTTAGTAGTTAAAAATTTATTTCTAAATAACTTTTTTTTTGTAGGGAATTGTTTCTATTTATTTTATTTTTTTTGTAATTGAAGACTTTTATGAATATTATTTTTCAAATTAGCTAATTAGAGGACTTATTTAATGAGTCTCATTAGTGGATGAACCTAGTGGAGGTCTTTGATGCATGATATAAATAGGATTATGTTAACTTTTGTAGAAGTTTAAATTTATTTTCAACAATGTTTGCACTCTATTAAGAAAAATTCTCAGATTTATTGAATATAACTTTTTATTCTTATATTTGACTTTTTGATTTAAAGTGATGAATCCTTTATTGATTTATCAATCAAGATTGTGGTATTTTTAACTTATCAATATTGATTATAACATTTGATAATTACATTATATGATGTTTTTTTGACTTATTTTTATAATGAAATCGAATATTTCTAAGTTTGGAATATGCTAAATCTCATGTTTTTACGAAAAAATTGTATTTTTATAAATAAGTTGTTACTTGAGCTTTTAATCAAATATTATTCTAAATCTCATTAATTTTGTCAATTAAATGATTAGGAAACATTCAGGTCAGGAGGACCAATATTATAACCCTTGAAGAGCAAAAGGGCAAAATTGAAATGCTAATGTTGAAAGTTGGGCCTGGCACAAGGAACATGGGTCAGGCGCCACTTTGCTGAAAGTTGAGCCGAAAGTGTTGAAATTGCAACATAATGCAATTGTGGCCAATGCTACTTTAGTGGGCGAGACATAAGTACCGAAAAATAAATTCTATTTAAGAAACCTTTCACATTAGGGTTCAAGGATCTTTGGCCAGATATCATAAAAGGTCATATTTGGGACAACTTAGGGGTTTATGGGTTTAATCCACCCTCTTCCATTGTGCTTATTGGTTGTTTTGTGTTCTCATGACTTTGAGGAGCTAAACCCATTATTGTTCGGGTTAGATGTAATTAGATGGAATTCTCATGTAATTATATTTGGGTTTATCTTATGTCTTATCATAAATGTTATTTTTTTAATACATCAGTATATTAATTCTATGCTTATGCTTGTTGTGCAAATTTAGATTTTTGATCCTTAAGATTATTGGAACATCCTTTGAATCTAGAACTAAATTAATTTACTAGATGAAAGCTAGTATCCAGGAATAGAGTTTGATTCATTTGTTGTCACTAAGATCCTTGTGTGAATGCAAGATTTATCTATATAATTTATCAATAAATTGACGATTAATAGATAATCCACAGGCTTATCTGTTGAGGAATCATGTTTGAATAATTTTATAGATTAACATTGATTATTGATATAAAAGAAGGAAAAAAAATCATACATGGGAGTGATATTTGGTGAAATCTAACATTGACAATTTCATTATATTCATCTTTTACCCTTTTGTTGTGTTTTAAGTAGTGATACAAGAAACCTAAAAATATTTACAATCATATAAATTGTTTTGTGTTGCATAAGTTTCTTTGGAGAAAATGATTATTTTATTACTTACTACATTACCACTGATGCACTTGCCATCATTACAAATTTTTACTAATAACATCTTCAACACTTATAAATTTTAATTGTGGTGTTTTAATTTAAGCAATTGTTGTGTCTTCTTCTTTTTCTTATTTAATCTCCTTATACACTTTACATTTTCTTAATTTCTCAATGAAAATTATTAGAAAAAATCCATTCTTTCTAATTGAAAATTAGATATTTATCATTATGTTGAGTTTAGATTTGATATTTTCATAATATTTATGCTAACACATTATTCTGTAATATATATATATATATACATATATATACACACTGTTCTAGTCACGGAGGTTTTTGATTGTTCTCTAGGCTAACCTAAAATCCAGTCTCCTTTTTGATGATATGTCTGTTCAATTTATTTCTTTGCCTTTCTTAGAAAACAACTAATTATGATACTAAAAGTTTAGAAACAATATTCTTATACTCAAATTTGACTTACTTTACTCAATAAATATTTGTCCAAACGTTTAAATATCAATTACTAGAAATATTTCACTAAATTAGTTTTAATAATCTTCACAATTATTATCACTACACTACTGGTCATGTTATTGGGACAACCTCTCTAGGTAATAGGATTAACAATAGGCAATTGCTTCCTGCACCTCATCACTTTTATGTAATGCCAAAGTGTCATTGGCTGAATATACTAAAGGGTAAAGTGGTTCATTGAGTGGTGGTGATGATAGACTTTCTGGCAAGCACAGTGGTAGAGGGTGTTGCAACAATCTTCTCCTGCAACCTTCTCCTGCAGCGTTGAACATAGGTAAGTTATTTTATTTTGCTTCGTTTAGGCATGATGTAGAGATGCAGGATTAGATTTTTCACTTGATGATTACGGAAAACGAAATTCGTAATAAAATGTGGGTGAGTTAAATACATTATGGAAAACATTTTCCGTAGAAGGTTATTGTGTTATGGAAATTGTTTTCCTTAACTGGGGGTGTGAGATGAGTGCCTACGAAAATTGTTTTTCTTAAGAGGAGAAAGTAATTACGGAAAAAGTTTTCCATAAGAGAAATTTGTTGTTACGGAAGATGTTTTCATTCAGTTTATGGAAAACTTTTTCCATAGAAGAAGTGTATTATGGAAAACAATTTCCGTAAGAGACTTTTTGTTCCTCTTAGGGAAATCGTTTTCCATAATGCACTTCTCCTTCTATGGAGAAGGTTTTTCATAAACTGAATGTCCTCTTATGGAAAACGTTTTCCGTAACAAACAATTTCTCTTATGAAAAACTTTTTCCATAATTATTTTCTCCTCTTATGGAAAACAATTTCCGTAGGCACTCATCTCACACCTCTCACTTACGGAAAATAGTTTTCGTAACACAATAATTTTCTATGGAAAGTGTTTTTCATAACATATTTAACCCACCTACATTTTATTATGGATTTGGTTTTCTATAATCGTTAAATGAAAAATCAAATCCTACACCTCTACACCATGCCTAAATCAAACAAAATAAAATAACTTACCTACATTCAACGCTGTAAGAGAAGGTTGTAGGAGAAGATTGTTGTAGCACCCTCTACCATCGTGCTTGTCGAAAAATCTACCGTTACTACCACTTAGTGAACCACTTTGCTCTTTAGTATATTCTGCTAAGGGCACTTTTGGTATTACATAAAAGTGATGGGTGCAGGAAGCAATTGTGGGGTGCAGGAAGCAATTGCCTTAACAATAAGGGACTAGTTAGTAGGCCCATATTACTTGTAGCCCATTTTAACTGGGCATACATTATCATTATTTACACTCTTTTTTACTAAAAATACATCCTCTAGGCCCAAGACGGGGTCACAAGCCCCAACCTCAAGTTGAATAGGCAAAGAGACTTTATAAAATCTATAATGCTTCTTATAAAAGAGATACATAAATGTATGATGAGATTATATTAACAAATAAGACATTTATAATATTTGTAACGATGTGTTTACATACTTGCAACTTAAACACTTATTTTCTTAAATTGTATGGTATATTTTATCATTTTGAACAAAGTCTCAAGAGGATTCAAATTGATATGCTTTGTAAGTGTAGCGATATGTTTATAGTTTAGAGACAGGCATTTCCTTAAAGTTGCAAGAAAGCATGTCTGTGTAGACTGAATTGGGACATGCCGCATGTCTTGAAATTCTTAAGAGACATATCCTTTGATTGAAGATCGAATTAGAAATGCCTCAAAGTTACGAGGAGGCATGTCCTTTAAAAACCAAATTGAGTATGTGTCGAAAGTTCCGAAAAACCATATTCTTTTAAAATCGAATTCAGCAGAGTGCGAGGAACTACCGCACTAACTTCTATTCAGATTAGACACTCATGTACTAGGCGGCGGGATCTTTTCCTGATTTTATTAAGTTTTATTTTTGTGGGAGAAAAAAATCCACCTAGTCATAAGTTAGTTATTTTTAGCGAGTTTTGGTATAGTCCCACATTCGTCCTTATAATTTTTTTATAATATTCTAGTACGTAGTAAATGATTGATATAAATTGGAGTTTGAACCTAAGTGGATTCAAATACTTTCGCATCACTTTTTGCTTTTAATAAAAAATTTGCAGCCCATATATTTGGTTAACTCCATTTTTATTTACCCGCCTGAGATCACAAGCATGGCATTCTCCCATCACATTGAAACAAACAGTTAACCCCAAAAGAAAGTGGAGGGTGTGAGGCCCCACTGAAAAGATGAGTCACGTTCACTTCACATACTGAATGACCACAATTCTTAGTTTGCCAAAGTACCTTGTAAGGCTTGTAATGCTAAGCTTATAGAATGCATGAATTTGGTGAGACGGTTTTAATGCAGTCACAGCAAAAGGCTACTCCCACTTAAGATCAACCTGAAAAAGCAAAAGCAACTCAGTAGTTGTCCCTCTATGAACTGAGAGGATGGAGAAATCAGTAAACTTAGATTAATTACTATCAAGAGCTTCATTTGTTTATAATCTAGTGGCTCTTTCGGTTGCACATGCTTTGCATTTAATAACTCATGCAATGGCTGCACCAATGTGATGTTGTGGGGTTCACACTTCACTGACTCACTTTATCCTGTCCTTTCCTCCATTTACTGCTCCACCCTGCTTTGTACATTCAAAACGGTACTTTTACATTATTGTTTACTCGATTACGTTTTACGGTACATTGCGCTGAAACTAATTTTGTACAAAATAATAAACCACAGTTTTCCTCTGGTTTTTTCCACCTAGAGAAAGTTCAACTATCATAAAAAGTGACAGAATTCATCTAGGTAGACCTATATGCTGATTGAAGCAAAAATGTGGTGTTTTCAGGTGGAGGACTTGAAGTACACTTGAAACATGTTCAAAGGGATGTCTAATTGATTTTTCTAATTTATCCTTTTGAGGTGTCAGAACCTTTCTGCACTAGATACCAGCAATTAATTCAGCTTCGTTTTTCTCTTCTACGAGACTCACGGGAATTGATTCCCTCTAATATTTAAACCCCATATTTTGATCTGACAAACCATCCCATATTCCCATACACAAAAACATTCAACCTTGCCTTCACTCTTGATCCTCTAAACTGCTCTCCTTTTCTTTGTCCCAAACTGCCCCATCATCTATACTCATGTCTGTACCTTCCTTTGCATCCACTTCTTTTTCACTTCCATTCACATCTTTCTTTGTGTTCTTCATTTTCAGTGGAACTTTTTGCTTAGCCCTTCATGCCAACACTACACGCCCCCCTCGCCAACTCTCAGTAAATTACTACGGCAAATCATGCCCCCAGGTGGAGCAGCTTGTTGGTTCAGTCACTTCTCAACAATTCAAAGAATCACCTGTTTCTGGCCCTGCCACCATTCGCCTCCTCTTCCATGATTGCTTTGTAGGAGTAAGATCAATTCCCTTCCCACCCCTCAAAAAAAGGATTTAGCTTTCACTTGCATGCATGCAAAGTTTTCCTAAATCACAAAATTTTTTAGATCTTACTTCATATTTGTACGAATCCCAGTAATAATTTTCTAGTTTCTAACAAATTTTAAGCAATAACAAGGTATCTGACACAATGTGGTGTGAGTTCTCTTTATATTGTCAAAGTTTTAGACCCAAAAAGAAAATCTTGATCCAGCAGTCTAAAAGAAATGTCTCAGCATTATTCATCCATTTTTGTGGTGTGGGGGTCTCTTTTGTTGGTGAGTATCATAATTCCTGAATGGTGAGTGCAGGGGTGTGATGCCTCAATTTTAATAGCATCAAAGGGTGGAAGCAAGGAGTTGGCAGAGAAGGATGCAGAGGATAACAGAGACTTGAAGGTGGAAGGTTTTGAGACAGTGAGAAAAGCTAAGGAACTTGTGGAGAGAAAGTGCCCTGGTGTGGTGTCATGTGCGGATATTCTTGTAATTGCAGCCAGAGATTATGTTCACCTGGTAAGTTCTTGCTGTTTTGTTGCTATTTTCTCTATCAGTTTAATTCTATGCATTTTCAACAGTGAATTAATCAAAATCTATAGTTTATTTATATTATTACTTTTAAACTAATAATAATAAATTCATCATTGAATGACCATGTAATATTTTTTCATTCACCTTTGCCTTCAAGGTTTCTTGATTTCTTCCTCTTGCCACACATAATTCATGGGTTTTAGTTCACATGCAATACAATTTCAAAGGATGTGTGGTTTCAACAGTTGCTGTTTTGCTAGCCACAGTTGGTCCACAGAAATAAGGGCCATTTAACTATGAAGAAAGAAATCCACACTATGCTTATCCCCTTCTATTTTTTGAGTGGTTCTTCGGATTTTCTTCCCTTTTAGTAATGCATATTCTCTGTTTCTTACATAGCAGTTTTGCTTCCAATGCCAAAAATGTTAAAAAATTTGAGTGTGGCCTTATGGTACAAGTGAAAAGGTGTCCTAGATTTATTGTGGCCTATCTGTCTGCCACTTATTACGACATTTATGCAATTAATGTGTAAAGAAATTGGGTATTAATTGGTGGAAAGAGCTTCTTTTCACTGTAGAATGAAAAGGAAAATTGAAAAAGAAAAGATAGCCAATTTTTTTTCTTCGTAAGCAAACACAAAAGAGCTAATAGCAATGTTTAAGAATAAATTTGCCTCTAGAAAAAATAAATAAAAGAGATGCAATGCAAAGGGCGTTTGGTTATGAATCTCTAATTGCAATTTTGTAGCAATGCAAAGGGTGTTTGGTTATGCATCTCTGGAAAAATTGGTGTTTTTTTCATGTATTATGGATTCTGAATAAAGTAAATTTAAATTTGTTTTCATATGATCATGAATTGCTCAGTATTATTAGGGCATAATATGCTAGAGTAGTCCAAAACAGCCTAACTTTTGTACTTATATGTTTGGATTATTTGGGCACCAGACACAACGCTGCGTCTTAATCTTAGGTCTAATTTTTCGTGTTGTCTTTTCTGTGCCATACATATTGATAAAATGAACAAATTTTGCACCATCGATATGATAAAATTAAGTATATATTTATTCTACAATTTACATGTTTATATGTAATTGTATTTTAACTTGATATTGTTTTTTTATTGAGTTTTAAAAGTTGATTTATTATTTGGAGGAGAGAGTAAACTCAAATTTTTGTTTATTTAAGAAAAGAAAAAAAAAAGTTGTATAAAACAAGCTGATCGGACCAAACTGAATTATTTAAGATTGGTTTTGGTTTTACGTGATTATGTAATTAGAAACAAATTGGTGAATGCCAATGCATAAAATTTTATTAGTTGTTTTGGAGACTTTCCAATTATAAGTTTGTCATATTCAAATCAAATGCAATTACTCATTATCATTGTTAAGTATGATAAAAATATGTGGCTAATCATGTTATCCCTTTATATTTTAATGCACATTTCTTCCTAATAGTTAATGTTTCTTCTAAAGATTTCAATGATTGACAAGATTTTTTTATCCAATTGCTCCCATAACTGACAAGATTGTCACGTTAAAAACAATAAGTTAGTACCTAATTATGTTTATGGTGAAACACTCAAACGCGCTTTAGTTTTTTTAAGTCTAGAATGGTCACATTAAAATTGGACAATATGATCTCACTCTCATGCATCTTCCAACCTTTCATTATTAAATTGATCTTAGACGCAAACAACAAAATTTCTTTCTAGGAGAACATAAATCGCCAAGTGTTGGTGAAAATGTGTGATAAAAATAGTTTGTTTTAAAGACATATTTTTTAATACACTATTTGTCATGCATTTCTTAATTTTATTATCTGTTAACTTTTGTTAGAAACTAGGAAATAATGAATGAGTGAAATCATATACTAAGTTGCTTTTTAAAAAATATATTTTTATTGTATAGTCTATGATTGAATAAAATTTTGTTATCACTTGCAATAATCCTATGTTGCTTGGATTTACAGTTTGTGAATGAATTGAAGCAATAATTTGTTGTAATGTGTAATGTGAGACAGGCAGGAGGGCCATATTATCCGGTGAAGAAGGGGAGATGGGACGGAAAGATATCAACGGCATCAAGGGTGGGATCAAACATCCCTCATGCAAACTCCACCGTTGATCAACTCATCAAACTCTTCAATTCCAAGGGCCTAACAGTACAGGATCTTGTAGCCCTGTCGGGGGCCCACACAATTGGGTTTGCCCATTGCAAGAACTTCGTGGGCCGTCTCTACAGTTACCGAGGTAAGGGGCAACCGGACCCAGACATGGACCCGAAACTCCTACACGCACTTAGAATGTACTGTCCAAACTACGGTGGAAACTCCGACATCGTTGCCCCTTTTGATGCCACTACGCCTTTCTTGTTTGACCATGCCTATTATGGCAACTTGCAACAGAAAATGGGCTTGTTGTCCTCTGACCAGGCTCTGGCCTTGGACCCACGAACCAAGCCTTTTGTCCTAGCCTTTGCCAAGGATAACCACAACTTTTTCCAAGCTTTTGTGGCTGCCATGGACAAATTGAGCTCAATCAAAGTGGTACGAGGTAAAAGGCACGGGGAGAAACGAAGAGATTGTAGCATGCACATGTGAGCAACTTTCATGAACACAAATTTACACAATTCTTGCATTCATAACTCCTACTAGACAACATCTCTGCAACTTTAATTAAGTTTCATAGTGTTTTGTACAGTTATGAATGCAATAGTTGTTCGGATATTATTATTTGCCAAGATTAAGCTTTCAGATTTTGTAATTGTACATTCACGAGCCAGTGTTGTAGTTATGCATTAGGAGAATAGGTTTGAAACCGAGGAATTCCGCAATGCAATAGCACTACAGCAGCTATTTAACAACACTGACTACAAAGCCATCAATTCTAACTAAAGAATGAATTCATCAAGTCAAAGCAGTTATTATTGGGCAGAATGAGTTTATCCTGTATTTACCAAGCAGAACTGTTCAAAGAAGTTACTTGCACTCCTATGATTTCAAGGAGATAATAGTTGCTGCAGTAAATAGTGCCTCTTTTCCAATCGACAATATCTCCATTTGCCTACACCATGACAAACAACAAATTAGAAAATCGTCAACATCGTAAACAGAAAAGAGTTCACGGGTCTCCTCCACTCACCAAAGAATAAAGAATTATAGGATCAGTTCAAAGTTTTGGTAATACTAAAGCATGGAAGGAAATTAGTGTAGTTTTATATACCAATAGTAAATGCAAAAACTTTTTGTAAGTAAATAAAAAATTATCAATAGTCAAAATATACCAAAAACACAAATGAAAAAGTATGCAAGATTGTGAGAATTAAAATCCAAATGGTTCCCTTACGCATCCGTGCTTCTAAAATTATTAAAAGCAGAGATAAAAGCCTGGCACAAATCCACAAGAGCACTGACTCCTCCTTCTTTGTCACCAGAAATGTTGGCATTAGCATTTCCATTTGACAATATTGACAATTGAGCCTGAAAGCCAGTAAAAACCCATTTCAAAAAGGAATTAGATTTTCAAGGAGTGGGAACTAATACTTTTAGCTTCTAAAGTGCTTCATTGACTGGTTTCATATTCAAAAGCATCAGATGACAAAACCTCTAGTTACTATCCCATGAGATAAATAACTATCAATGTGATCGGTGTCCAACCCATAGGAATAAGGAAGCTCTTTGACCATTATGCCAAGAGGTTTGCTTGCCTTTAATTGTGATATTTTTCTTTATTTGACGTCTTGTCTCCTCTTTAGGAGGATTGCCAAGGATAGTTATCTTGTATTATTTTGCAGATTTAGTTTTGCTCTTCGTAAAAGGAGAAATTCATAAAGGAGACATCTCTCTAGTCTTTCTATTTTCTGTAAATCTCATTCTGTCCGTAAGACCTTTACTCCCGCCCTACTATTCTCAGTTTGTATCACAGTCCTCAATCTTTATATTCCTTTCCTCTATGATAATTTTTTCTGTATGTAGTTGAATTCAATATATATATTGCGCATTGATTTGCTGAATAAGACAAGTACCTGAAAACCATGGGCCAGAAGGAACTGGATTACATCTACACCAATTTTTTTCATTATGCTCTTAGTGCCAGCTTTATTTGAAAAGCACTTCAAAGCCCCACCAAATGTTGCATCTTCAATACAATCATTTCTCTTACGAGTGCGAAGAGGAGGCTGCAATTTTGTATAAAACAAAGATAGTTAAATCAAGGTATTATCAAAAGCTACTAGCATACAACTAATAGAACCTCCCTTTCAGAAGGAGGAAAATATACCATTAAGTCCACCTTTTGATTACCTTGGTTATGTATTTCGACAGATACTGCACAACTATTTCCAGCTTCAACTTCGGTTCACTGAAGGTCTGAAGCCATTCTCATGAAAAGTAGAAGAAACTATTATCCACTAGATAATTCCCCAAAAAGATGACTTGAAATGAGAACTTGGAAAGTAGCTATACAAGTAGGACGTCTCAAGTCAACCAATATTCCATGCTATTATGTGGTAAACCCTCGTATCCTATGCATATAATTCATCTAGTCGCATATACAGACAGTTATGTGCAACGAAAGAGAGGTGGCTGAGAGGAATAGAGAGGCAAAGGCCACAGACAAAAATTGAGAGCCACCTTAAAAAAAAGAGGGACACTATCTTTGTTGTAAGCTAGTTCATCCAGAATTATCTCCATCAAAGGTGTTCTGCACCAAAGGCACCGAAATACAATATTATTAAATGTAAGTTATCAAAAGCATTCCGCTTCTAAAGAAACAAGAAAATCAACTCAAAGCTTCAACTTTGTAAAGAAACAAAATTACAATTTACCTTGGACTGTCTGCTCTTGTAGTGTGACCTTCCACATCTGCTTTCTTCCTTGCCATATCAAGGTTCATAATCTAAAATCACCCAGAATGTAAGAACACTTGTTTGATGTTTACGTAAATACAATGAATAAAATTGTTCAGGAACTTACCATCACTAGAAGTTTCTCCATTGAAACACTTGTGTCCTTTAATACTCCAAATATAGAAAGAGATAATGCAACATGACAATTGCTGGATAAATTAGATTGAGAACTTTGTTGAAGCTCTATATGTTTACTGAATTCACCTTGAAGAAGTTGAGATAGTTGACAAATAACTGCCATGCAATCCTTCATCAAGCTTTTGTAATTTATTTTCCTAGATCCCTGTCAAAACAAGATAAAATACATATTTCGGCTAACACCAAAAGGGAAAGGAAAGCTTTCTTGGTGATGGAGCAAGATGCATAAAGATCCCATCAACAGGACATATGGAAAAAGAGTATAAGAGTATTATTAGTTTTCAGATAGCACCAAAATCAATATGTTGAATTGTTTGATTGCTTACTAAAACAATCTTCTTTTACACAGTATGATCAGTATAGTTTTGGCTTAAAAACAAATACCACTAGCAGGCTAAGCAAAGACTCCCTCTGCATGCACCATTGCAACGTTGCTGCAACAAAATAGATAGAATAAGTACTTTATTAAGGCATGGCGATAGCAGAGATGAGTTTAACTTCATACATTACCGTTGCGAGGTAGAAAATCATTCTCAAAAACAATGACAAGGTACTGAAAGAGTAACATGTTCCTCAAGGCCTGCAACAAGATTATGTAAAGATATTAAACACCCACCTTGTTAGGAAGTAAGAACCCAAAATCCTAACACACAACACGTTTTCTGCTACAAAAACAGAGTAACAGAAAGAGTTTGCATTCCTTTACAACACTTGTCGCAATACACACACATTCCAGGGTAAATAAAATTACCCCAAAAAGGAGCACTGTCCTTTTCACTCTGGAAAATCCCAGTACATCAATGTAAAAAGCATAAGCTGAAAAAAAAAAAAAAAAAAACCAAAAAAAAAAAACTTATTATTAAACCAAATTTTTTTTTTTTTTTTTTTTTTTTTTTTTTTTTTTTTCCCT
>Ga0099825_1003866_pt1 | contig 19814 bp, 9 predicted proteins | sample SiratroredBW_FD_76838 | JGI IMG/M metagenome (GOLD analysis project Ga0099825, IMG submission 76838) | Root nodule microbial communities of legume samples collected from California, USA - Siratro red BW | ecosystem: Host-associated > Plants > Roots > Nodule | place: USA: California | collected... | reverse complement strand
CTTCCTACAAATGACACACACAGCCTCATAATTTTTCCTCCTTAATTATATTGTATTTTATTTTTTATATATATATATATATATATATATATATATATATATATAATTTATTTCAAATAATATTTCTTAAAAGTTTAGTCAATTTAATCTAATATGTTTGATAAATGATTTAATTTAGATCTTTACACACCATATCAAAATAACAGATATAAAGTTACATGTTTTTTTTAAACCAACAGCTTATTTTCTTTGTTTTTTTCCTAAATTTCAAAAGTCTTATAATTCTTCTAAAACACGGAATTTCCCAAAACCTCCGCGTCTAACTATTGTGATTAGATAAAACAAAACGGTAATGAATTAGAGTTTAATTTATGTTTTTTTTTCTAATATTACAATTTTAATATCTTCTTTTTTAATGCATATTTTTTTCAAACTTCACTACTAGATTAATTTTTTTTTCAACCAAATTATATATACAAAATTTTATATCAATATAAAAATTGTTTAATATCTTAATTACCATAATGTATATTGTATATTTTTCAAAATGTAATATAAATTATTTGATTCTTTTGGTTAATTTTAAACTTTATATACACACAGGAGAATAATATTTACTACTTTTTAGTTACAAAAATAATTTCGACTCACTAAAAACCTAGTTCACCTAGTAAGAGAATAAAAGAAAAATAATTCATAAATATACCAGATGATATGATATAATAAAAAAAGAAGTATAAAACACTAATGCATGTTAAATTGGTGTTTAAAAGATAAGGTGTAATAAAAAAACTCATTACTTAATCAATTCTGAATATCATGCTGCGATTTCTTTTAATAAAAAAACAGTGTGATATTTTTATAGGTGCATGTATGACATGCTAAAGTCAATGAAGAACAGGCACAAAGACGACAACATATATGTGTACAGCGTGTGAGATCCAATCCTGTCCATTCAACATGCACGTGTGTTAAGATTAATAATTAAGTAGAAAAGACACCACATGGATCACTGTAATGAAGTTGAATTCAAAGACAAAAATCACAAAACTTGATTCAGTTTCGTTCAAAACTCGTACACATAGTTTATTCTAATCGAATGCCATCGCATAGGGCCATAGCAAAAGTACAAGCCTTAACTTTGTGCTTATCACATTCAACAAAGTTATACTACAAGCCAACTTTTTATGGTAGTGCATGAACCAAACTCGTAGCTCAAAGAGCAGAATCAAATGTCAAAGGAAACTTAGATGAAAAAGTTAGCATGAAGAACAGTGAGAAACTAACTGTGGTTGTTGTATTGAGAAGGTGTTTCATATTGGTACCCTTGAATGTAATAGCTGCCCAGCCATTTTTAGGCATCGTACTGTATTTAAAAGTGGAGGGTCAATGGAATGGTGTTTTATGGGGTCCTTGTGTTTCATGTATGTGTCATTGTGGAAAGAAAGAAAATCTCATGAAGGGGAGGAATGTGGAGCATAGTTCCCACTATACTTGAGAATAGCTGTGTTTGTGGTGTTAAAAAAGGGAACACCAACCCTACTTGAGTATGCCCTTGCAGCCATATACTAGCGTTTATACTCTTGGCTGGCTTAGATTAATGCATCAATTGTTGGTCCCGGAGATACACAAATGTAGTCACTTACCAATGACTTGGTGCACATTTACTATTCGGAGAAGGTAAACTTGCCTTAAAGATTACTTTTGTGTTGGAGTCATAATGATTTGTGACATGTAAAAACCAAAGGAAATGAAATTTTGATGCATACCTGATTTTGAGCAAAGGGGATACAGATCAGGTTGACCATTTAAATTGACAGCATCAGCATTAATTAATTGGTGACCTCCAATTTTATAAATCGCTTCCCAAACTTGCTCATGAGCTTTATTCTCACATTATAAGTCCGTTTGAGTTCAAATGTTTTGTTGCTAAGTTTTTTATAATGCTTGCAAGGTGTTCCTAGATATAATTTGTAATACCTTGGAAACTAAGTTAACTAACTTTTATATTAATTTAATCAAAATCTACAACTTTGTTAAATGTTTTCTGATACTGATAAACATGAAATTTTGTATGTTATATATTAAAAGTATCACCTTTGCACTATTGTCATGTATGTATTCCAATTCATATAAGATTACAGACTCTCCATTATCATAATAATGAAGTAGTGCATTAACCAAATATCTTTAACATGATTAACTACTAAATCGTGTATATGGATATTCATATATTATTTTGTGATACGTTATACAGAGGGAGCTGAATTAACCAATTTTTGTACTAATTTAATAAATATCTTAACTTTGGTAACCAATGATCCTAACAAACATCAAATTCTGTGTGCGTCTTCTTGACATCCTTCTTCCCACATTCTCCTTCACACAAAGTCTTTAAAATGTCATGTAACTATTTGATTATTTAAGGACACAGGACAACTGTAAAGGCTTACCCAATATGATTGACACATCTGCATTAGGTTAGGGAAAAGGGTAGGCACTATGCTACCTTGGGTACACAATTATTGCCCCATGTAAAGTGACTCTTGACCAGTCACTATGAACATGCCACCATAGGTCCCTTCCTCAGTTGAAAAGAAAATCTTCTGCTTGAATTTTCCTCTAGGTTTGACGGGGCACTGAGTGATTACTTCAATGCCATTTGGCCATGGACTCATTGTCTGCTTCTATCCATGCCTGCCAGCCAATTAGAAACAGTGAAGCACTAGAATTATTTTCTCTGATTTTATTCTCCAGAAGAAAACAAAAGTCATGAGACTATGCAATAAATAACACTGGAAAGTGATGCTTCATCTGGCCTTGTTCTAAACAGTAGCATAGACAGTGTCACCTTTGAAGGCAGTTATAATTGGCCCCGGAAATTTTCAATTCACAGTTTACATGTTTCTGGTGTGACATAGTCTGGCATATTTCGCTTCTTGTACCTAAAGATTATTGGCTTTGGGGAGCTATCAGTGCTAAATTCACCAAGAAAAAGATAAACCATTCAACTAAATATAAACCAAACTCGCAATTCAATTAATAAAAAAATTTAGAGAGAAAAGAACCATGCAGTATGCAGCCTCCTGCTAAAAAAGCTAGAGAAAGTAAATGTGACAGTTTAAATTTTTGGTCATGATTACTATTAGGCTTGGAACTGGTAACAGATGTTGTAAGAAAACATGGGATATTATTTTGCTTACAAGAAATTTGTAGTGATTGAGAGTTTTGGGATAAAGATAAACTAAGAAAGAGAACCATAGAATCTGGTTTGCCAAAATCACATCTTTATAAAAAGAAAGGTAAGGTGCAACTGCCACGTTAGTGCTACGTGTTATTCAGACATATAAAAGCTTTGTGGAAGCATTTATTGAGGATTTGCATTTGCAAAATAGAAGGAGATGTTTAATTGGTACAAGTGAGGAGCATTGGATTTTATCATTAAACATGGTGCTTGCAAGATCTCACTGTGTTTAAACATAAAAAGTGCCATGTTTAAACATAAAACTTGTGTTTGTGTTTAAACATAAACTATGTGATTGATGTAATGGAAGAGAGATTTCTGCACAACATATATATAAAACGGAAACGTGATTTGTTCTACATGCATTGCCATTTTAGCCATAACGAGTGCTATGTTTTTATGCAGCCTATAACACTTTACACCCTCAAAGATGCTACCTGCTGAATATCAGTAAATAGCAGTGAATGGTCCCTTATAATACTTCGCAGTATAATGTGCAACAACAAGGTTACAGTTATCGCATACGATGGGTTAAACGGCCTTTATTTTGCATGGGAAAGCACATAACAGCTGCTTTTTGTGAAACATGAAATTGAATACATTTATTTCCAATATCTACGTTCATTGCAAGAATAGCCACATGCGTACCACAAATTATTTCAGCATGAAGGAAATGCTCCTGACGTAGCAATTAAATACGGCAAAGACTGCCAAAATTATGTATTTAATTCGACCAATAATCCAAATAACTTACTCCCGAGCAACTTGAAAGTCATAAGGAAAAATGTGTAGTAGTATTAAAACTGTTTGTCACAATCATGACTAGAATGCCTATTATCTGAATTATGAAATCCAATATTTGAGTTCTGTGAGGTGAATAAGTTGGGGTATGGAAAATTCGAGTAAGCATCAGCTGAAGGCAATTTGTTAAGATGATGAGAGGATTTGTCATCCACTACAGACTGATTGTGTAGGGAAGAACCAAAGTCTTCCTTGGGCGTATCAAATGAAGGAAAAGTTGATAAATGAGAGCATGAAAAGGCATGCTCATGTTCCACATCATTTATGCCAACACCATCATACTCAATTGCAGTATTTTGTTCGGTGAAATGTTCCTTTCCTGTTTCAGATTTATTAACAACGCCTGCATAGAATGGATTCTCAAAGCTGCTATCTGGCACATGTGCTTTATTTTTCTTGGTAAGCTTACTACTAGGGACTTCAGCAGTTTCAGCAGCAGCCAACACATCCTGTGAGTCTAGATTGACTTCAGTTTTTGTCCTAGACAAGTAGGAAGCTGTCATGAAAGACATAAACTGTTTACTTTCCTTTTCACCAAGTGAAGTATGGGGTTTATCTTTGTCTGATCCAAGTGATCCAGATTGGCTTGATGAGTGAACATCAACTTCATTCTGTTTTTCTTCAGGAAGAGACAGTTTTGACTCACATTGACCGCAAAGTTTAATGGGGCCATTCTGACAAGGAGATAACATGTTACCACAATGAAGTAAGAAAAAGTAATAAACTAACAATACCTTAGTCATCTTATTTTTTCATCTGGGGGCAAGTAAATCCTAAATAGTAATACTATGCTATACTTACCAGTAAATCCTCATGTTTTTTAAGGAACTTGGTTTCTGAAGCAGTTGGATCCCAATCTAAATTATGCTTAATAGCAATTTCTTTTAGAAGATTCAGTTTCTTTTCCAGTGAAGGTGTTTGAACCGACAACAGCTCTATTAACTGCCATTGTAATTGACGTGGAGCATAATGTCATTGAAGAAAATGGTTCAACTTGTAAAAACATGAACACTACTGTACAAGATAGAAGGACAAAAATCAAGTGCCTACTTTACATCCTTGCCATCAAGTTTTCTAATCGAATGATCATACTTTTCAATAATTAATAGCTTCTTATCACAATAAGTGGATGAATGAAGATCAAGAAATGAGCAAGATCATTTAATTACAAGAACAATACATGGAGTATGACAAAGATATTCTTCTTCCTAGAACACCATCTTTAACTAAAAAACTTTAAGACAATAGGTTTGTGAGTCTTATTTTTTATATGTTACTTGACTTTTTCACAATGTGAGATTTGGACTCATATTTAGATACACAATGTAAAATTTAGATTCACACTTAGATACCTAACATATTGGATACCTAACATTATGTTACTTATATCATCTCAAAATTATGTATGGAATCAAGGACTCTAAGATGAGCATGACAGCATTTCATGAAATCATCACTTAAGTAGAGTCAACTCTTGAGTGTATCTTATGTTCATGTGCCTATATGTTTCCATTATCCTTATCACATTAAGCTTTTGAATAAACATGCTATGTCATTTTATTGTCTCCAAATTACACTAAGATATACTAAAAATACATATAATATATTTTAAAATATCATAATTAATATAAGTTAGAGTCCCTCAGTAAAAAATCCAACTACCGTAATTATTTGGCAGTACAGCATGATGAAAAAGATATAAGTGAAGTTTTTTTCAGGATAAAAGTTCATGGAACCTGGCGATTAACACTGCAGTCAGGGGTGACCTCAGTTGCTGCAGATACAAAACCCTTCCCATATTTGGAGGCAAATAGGGACTGAACCTGCAATAACTCTGGCAGATCAGCGCATCTTGGAGCAGCAAAACATACACTAGATATTGCTTCCTTCAAGTCGAGGGGACATTCCCTGAACAACATCGAGAAGTCAGATGTTTAACTCGAAAACAATTACACTGGTTAAAGCAAATTATTAAGCCATAATGTGTGTCCTCAGCCATACTAGAGTGCTAGCTCCAAGAGGCCTTTGCATGTATGAAACTAAATGCAAGTGTTTCTAAATCTCGGATGTAAATATAACATTTTAACAACTCCTCTGTTTACAACAAACAAATTGAAAAACAAGTTGATCATCCATATACGTTGTTCTTCCTCCCTCTTACCAATATCAAACACTGTCATTTCAAACACAGGCTTTTATATTGGAATGCTGATTTTTATCAATGCGTGTGCACGTTGTGTGAATGTTTCTTTGTTCTTTGGCAAACCTTTGCGATTGAATCATTGGAAGGCGTGCAACAATAAATTCACAAAAGATTTGAATGATATCTTGAGCAGCCACCATGTTCTCCTCTCTCATAACGTGCTCCACCTATCATCATTATCATCATCATCATCATGAGCAACACACCATGCAGAAAAGTGTTCAAAATCCTGAAACAGAAACATTAAACAACATACATCACGTGTAAGCGAGGGGTGTTATTGATACCTTAACAACAGCCTTGGTTTCTTGACCGGCCTCAAGTAACATAGCAACGTCATTTCGCATCTGCTTCAGCTGAACCTCTCTTCTGTTTCTCAGCAACTTTATACGCGGAATTGTGAGCTTCAGCAAGGTTGCACTGAAAATGCAGCGAATAACTTCAACAGACAAAAATAACAAGTGATGAGCAGATGAAGGAGACATGAAGCAAGTACCATTTGGAGGCTTTAAAGGCTTTGTGGAAGAAGCAATGAAGCTTTGGCATGTTGAGAATGAATCTGTGTATATAGAAAGTAGCAGAGAGCTTAGAATACTGAAAATCGAAGGGTAATTCATAAAGAGGATACCCTTGCTTGGCAAGCAAGGAACCAGAATGTGGGTGATACGTCGATTTCAGATTCATTAAACACATCCACATCTTCACCTTCTTCTGTTCCTGCTTCGTATTCTCAGTGTCTAGGTCTCTCTCTCTCTCTATATATATATATATATATATTTATATTGTGTTAGTGAAATTGTCTATTCTATAAGCATACAAATGGTAATAACAAATAACAAAAACATGTCATGCATAATCAATTATGGAAAAGAGTAGCAATCTGTGACTCTATACTTACAAAAAAAAAAAGGTAGGTAAAATATAATAGAAAGTTTATACAGCAGTAAAATAATCTAGTGAAAATTTAGAAGATAATTCAAAGGATTAGTAAAATGGTCAAATGAAGGGTGAAGAAAATATTTTTTTCACTATAGTTATATTACAAGAATATTAGAATAAAATAGTAAATAGTTTAAAGGTTGGTCAATAAAGTAAGTTGACAATTTAGATAATAATTAAAGTAAGTTATCTGGGTTAGAACTTTTCTACTTTCTAGTCTATGCACTTCTAGAAGTTACTTAACCTCTCTTAGAACTCTTGTTCACTTTCTTGAGTTCTTGACTTCTTCTATAGTTTTACCTTTTTTGATCCATTATCTATCTAAAAAAACTCGTAATCAATTAGAGAAACACTCTATGCTATCACTTCCAGGCAAAATGATGGCACATAGTGTTTCTCCTTCATTGATTAAGAGTTTCATTTGAATGGAGGGTGGATAAAGATGGTGGAAGCTATGGAGAAGTGAACAAGAAGTAATTGATTGATTCTGAGATAAGTGTAGTCAACTCTTATAAATGTCTAGGTTATAAAGTGGAGAATAAGCTCTAATATAGAGAGAATTCATTGAATAAGTGTGACTGAAGTTTTGCATAGTTTCATTCCTCACTACCAGTTGATTTTACAAAAAATCTAGGATCTACCCATAAAAAAGCCAAAATTCAAATTAAAAATATACATCACAAACTTTAGATATAGTGTAGCCAATAAAAATATAATACATAGCATGTCACACTTTCCATGTATTTTTCTATGCATAACACTTTTTAATGAATTTCATAATGTGAGACTATCCATAACATGCAAGTTTAACGTTTCTTATTATACAGCTTTCCTTATTATACAAGCTTGTCTCATAGGATTTAATTAGAAGTAATTTAAAAAAGTCCAATTATAATCTTGGGTAAATTCTATTTTAACCATTGACCCATGTACAAAATCCAAACATTATGTATTTTAAATTATTATAATGCTTATTTATCATGTCTCTAACTTTATAATTTATTTAATTCATGACTAAAGTAGTTAAAATCAAGCATAATGAAATAAAAAATAATAATTTCATCTATTTTAGATGAAAGAAAGGTCACAAATGGAATTAGATTGAAAATTTAAAAAAAAATATCTAAATTTATTTTAACTGAAATTGGGAGAAATATACAGAAAATGGAAATTATTTGAAGAAATGATTACTTTAACATTGAACTTATTCGGAATGGTATTCTTATTATTTACATTTTTTTATGAGATAAAAAATAAATTGAACTGCATTTTATTTTTATATTTGGTTAATCCGAATACAATCGATTCAGGAATACCCATTATTAACAGAATTGTTGAACCTGTAACTATCTAACCCAAAAAAGAAAGGCCTATGAACACCCCTTTCCACTCGCATGTGTGGCGCGACGGCAAGGGTCGGTGGTGGCGGCGGCAAGGTGACGGCAGCAAGGGGTAGTTTGGTCTTTTAACTACTCTGTCGGGGTGCAGAAAGAAATGACCCTGAACCTTTTTAGATGGGCCCGGTCGGTCCAGTCCATGTGTCTTCCACTTAGCACCCTCCATTGTCGCTGCAGAAGAGAGGAGCAGAAGTGAGAGAAGCAAGTAACAGCACGCAAACCACAAGTGAAGTCGTGACCAAAGCTTCACTTCTCTTTATCCCTTTTCTTCCGGTAATTTCTCTTAGCTTTCTGTTCTAAATTCCATTGTTCTTTATCAGTTGCGTTACATTATTCTAAGTTCTAAAAACTACCTTTACTTGTGACTTCTATGATGTATTCATATTAATCATCTGGGCTTGTTGATTATTCACAAGTTTAAACCTTAAAGGTATTTTTGCTTTTAATTTTGGTTGGATAAAGAAAGAAGCTATATGATAATGATTAATTTCTCTCAGGTTTTGAGTGTTGAAAACATTTCATTGACAATTGATCAAACACAATGAGTTCTCCACATCTTCATGATGATGAAGACGATAATGAACCATCTTTCATTGATGAGGCTGACATTATCCATGAAGTTGAAATGGATAATGAAGATCTTCCTGATGCTGATGATGATTCTGAACTTGGTAGGGACTTGCTGTAAAACCTTCTGAGCCTTTATTTCGATTTCTGTAGGTTTATACGTGGCATTTCTTGTGTATTATTTCTCTATTATGTGAAAAATTTCAACTGTTACTTTTCTGTTTTGCAACTTCATTGTGTTAGAATTGAGATGTATTTTTTTTTTCTATGTGATGATATATTTGATAATGATATTCTTTTAAACCATTTCAGAGGACGAGGATGGTGATTTTGTGCACAAATTCACTGCTCATACTGGTAAGTTTTGTACTTTTTTGTTTGTGTTTATGCATAGCTATCCTGATTCTGTCGAGCCTTAATTAGATTGAGGTCAAATTATGGATTCTAATCAGATGTTCCTCAACGGTTTTATTGACAATATATTATTACTACTTTCCCTTTTTCAAATTTTGAAGTCGTGTATTGTATGTTTGCAAGGTATTACCAGGGAATTTATGGCATTTTCTTTGTTTTGTTGAATTCTTATATAGGGGAGCTGTACTCAGTTGCCTCCAGCCCAACAGATGCAGCCCTAGTAGCTACTGGGGGTGGTGATGACAGAGGATTTCTCTGGAAGATTGGCCAAGGAGATTGGGCTTTTGAGCTTCAAGGTATTTGCATGACTCTTGGGTTACTTATGGATTGATATTTTTCCATTTAGGACTAGTGCTGTTGCATAATAATTGGTAAAGTCAAGAGATGTACTTGCAATTTATTAAATATCCAAATGATTTTGGTATTATTAATTTTGTGCAGGTCATGAAGAATCTGTATCTAGTTTAGCTTTTAGCTATGATGGACAGCGTTTGGCATCAGGAAGCTTAGATGGAATTATTAAAGTATGGGATGTATCGGGAAATTTGGAAGGTAAAAAACTTGAAGGTCCTGGAGGAGGCATTGAGGTGAGATTGTTAGTGAAAACAAGGTGTTGTTTTTGTAGTTATTAGTGACAAAATATCAACTGGAAATGTAAAGAAAAAGCCGCCCATACTTTTCTTGTTTTTCCTGTTGTAAATAATTGCTAAGTTAGATGTCATGAAATTTTTCAGTGGCTTCGGTGGCATCCAAGAGGACACATACTCTTAGCTGGTTCTGAGGATTTTACCATTTGGATGTGGAATACGGATAATGCTGCCTTACTTAATACATTTATTGGTCATGGTGATAGTGTAACCTGTGGCGATTTTACTCCTGATGGTAGTATTTCTCTTCATCTTAGTGCATTTTTTGTTAATTGTTGTTATTGGTGCCATATATTTTTACACTCTTCCATTTATTTTTACTTGATTGACCTTAGGGAAAATAATATGTACTGGATCTAACGATGCAACCTTGAGAATATGGAATCCAAAAAGTGGAGAAAGTACTCATGTTGTGCGGGGTACGTAAATTGCTCTGTGTGTGTTTATTGTGATTGCTTTCTATTCCCTGGCAATACATTTTGTTGATTATTCATGCCTTCAGTCTAAATAGTCTGTGGTATTACAACTCTCTGTGGTTATTTTATTTTGAAAACATAATCTTGAATTTTCCACTAGAAAAAAGGATAGGATGCAGTAGGAGCAATTTTTAAAATCAATTAAAAGCAACTTCACATGTACATTTTATCTATTTTTCTTATATAAAGTAGGGACACCATTCATGAGGTGAAACTTGATGTACATAATGTCATGATAGTTTCACAAAAATCTAATAAGTTCCCTTTCATCTGCAAACTTTCTTTTTTTCCTTCTATTTCCTTTTGATAACCTGCTACAATTTGCTTTCTAGGCCATCCATATCATAACGAGGGATTAACATGCTTGACAATAAATTCAACTTCAACTCTCGCACTTTCTGGTTCTAAGGATGGATCTGTTCATATTGTGAATATCACCACCGGAAGAGTATGTCTTTCCACTGTATTTGATATTCATTGCACTGTTTTCTTTAGTCTATTTGTCTTGTCTTGTTTCTTTGCCTTTGGGTGTGATATCTCATTATTCTGAGAAGTCTTTGGCTGTGTCTTGACTTTTGATAATGTTTCTAAAATTTGTGCCATATAACTTCAAGTTCTATATTGTACTGAAATTTCTGAGACAATAGTTGCTTAAAAGAAATTTGGGGTAAAATCATCTAATCAACTGGTTGATCCTAACTATGTTGGCATTTATCCAAAGAATAATAGCCTCCAATGTTAGTTGGAAAAATTTGAGTGAAGAACATTTTTTGTTGGATTACTGTTGTCTTTGCGATCAGATCATAGAGCGTTTAGCAAGACTAGTTTCAGACTATATTGTACCGATGTTTTTGCAATTTAAATTTCACAATTGCCTGAGTGGTCTGATGCTTGATTTGACACTAATTTGAAACCGGTTGCCATATTTTCTCCAATATGTATTGGTCAAGATCGGTATATCTTTGTTATGCTCAAATATACACAGATACTAGTTACTTGGTGGCTTTTGTGTATGGAAATTGACTAATTAGTTAGTTCAGCTTGGCAGTTTGTAACCTAGCTAGACTCTTAAGGAGGTCTTTTCAATTTTACTAGTTTTGTGCTTTATGGAAATCTTTCTAAGAATTTTGTCCTTAATACTGTTGCCTATCACTTTATCCTATGCTAATTGTCTGTTTGTGTCTGTATTCTACAGATTTTATTAGCTTCCTATTTTGTCTCTAAGAAACATGTTCCTGTTTGACAGGTTGTTGATAATAATGCCCTTGCTCCTCATTCAGACTCCATTGAGTGTGTTGGGTTTGCGCCAAGGTATGTATTATGATTAAGAGACTTCTCATAACCTATCTATATGTGCAATCTTGCACATTTTCACTTACCATCCATTTACACAATAGAAATCTTAATGGACCCATAGGTTTTTTTGAAAGGGACGAAGGTGATGATGATGATATAGGTCCACCAATGTAATGTTACGGCCAAAAGTATATAGTATAGTATTGTGGAGTGTTTGTTTCACGTCATCGTTTTTTCATTTCTGGGAACATGAAGTTGAGAAGAAATATTCCTGCTTTGATAGATGGTTATGAAAATATATTCTCTGATAACTTTATTTCCAAGAAATGACCCCTTCACATTTTAGACTGTGTACTCCAATGAGAAGGGAGTGGGTATCCCATGTGAATGGAAGTTATTGCCTACAATAACTACCTCTTTTCACTTTGTCCTTCTCTCTTTGTTTTCTTCTTTTTTATGTTTTAATTTAAGTTAAATTCTTTCTAAAATTATTAAATACCAACCAGACATGTTTATAGGAATATCATTCCTGGGTATAATATTCCAAGGAATATGATTCTTGGGAACACAATGATACTGTCAAACACGCCTTCCCTTGTTGATAAAAGGATGACAGGCATACTGTAATAGGTTTTGTTTATTAAGATGAATGAAAACCAAGTGTCATGGCCTCGATAATTGTTATTAGACTTACTATGCCTGACCTAAAAGTTACACACTGATTCAAGAAATAATTCCTACTTATTTCCAAGGAATAATAGACAGCAAAATGATTCAAATATGAATAGCTTATACGTGTGGAATTTTGAATAGTTTGTTCTCTTAAATTGTATGACAGTGGTTCCTGGGCTGCAGTTGGAGGCATGGATAAAAAATTGATCATCTGGGATATAGAGCATTTAATACCCCGAGGAACCTGTGAACACGAGGTTTGTTGTAATCTTGCTTTTTGTGCATTCATTGACTAAATTAGTCTGTTTGCTTTAAAGGAATTTTGCCTTGTGGACAGGATGGAGTGACATGTTTGGCATGGCTTGGTGCATCATATGTAGCTACTGGTTGTGTGGATGGTAAGGTGAGATTGTGGGATAGCCGGTCTGGTGAATGTGTAAGAACATTAAAGGGACACTCTGATGCCATTCAGTCGCTTTCAGTGTCTGCTAATAGGGATTACCTTGTTTCGGCCTCACTTGATGGAACAGCTTGTGCTTTTGAGGTTGAAAATTTTCGGTAAGCAATCCCTGTTGTATCATTGCGTAGGATTGAGGTTGTCAATCATCAAAGCAAAGCCCTTATGTTTATGTCCTTGGCTTGGAGGTGTGGTGTTACTATACACAAGCCAGATTGTTATTTTTATGCAGAAAGCAAAAACTGAAAATTTTAGAACAAAAGGTTGGATTGTTTTACATCCTTTTAATATTATTGTTTTAACGTTCATTCATAAATTGTGTATTATTATATGTACATGTTTTTTTAGGGATTTTCACATTTACAAGTTGACGTGGCCCGGAGAACAAATAAAGAATCTTATAAAAGATACTTCGGCATCTTATCAAATCTCGTTGCTGGCCAAAAAGTAACTAATTTATAACTATTGTAGACGCAGTTCACAAATTAAAAAAATGGGCAAATTCAAAAGGATATTTTTCAATTAGGGCAGTTGCATTCTGCACCCTCCATTTTTTCACGCTGCACCCATATAAAATTTGAAATTTCAATTTTATGCTTTTGAAATTTGTATTTTGAATTGTGTGATTTAAAAGAAACTTTATATTTTAAAGTGTATAATTGTATTCTTGAATCTACATTTTGGAATATAAATCCAGAATATAAAATATATATCTTAGAATATATAATTTGGAACATAATTTTATATTTTAATTGTAAATTCTGAAATACAGATTTTATCAATTCTTAAATAAATTTATTTTTTAAAAAAATTAAATATATTCTGAATTATAAAATTTGAAATATATTTTTAGATCTGAAATTACTTTCTAAAATGAACAAGTCAAAATATATATAACCTAAAATGTATTTTTAAATCTAAAATTACATTTTGAAGTGTATTGGGTTTTAAAATGTCAATTTAAAATACAAAATATATATATTGAATTGTACGTTGTGATATTTTAGATCGCACATTTTAAAATATAATTTAATTTTTTACTTGTTTAAATATACAATTCAAAAGTCTTAAAGAAAGGTAAAATTAGAATTTTAAATTTTATGGGGTACAGAATGCCACTGTCTTCAATTAGTAGTCCTAATTCTGCTAAAGCCCAACGAATGTCGTTACATGCCCATTGTTAACATTGAGCTGTATGGGTTCAATTTTCATTTTTATTCTCATTTTTTGTTCTAAATTAAGGCTTTTCATTTAGTTTAATTTGATGGGCATGCACTGAAAAATATTTAAAAAACCTCAGATGGTATGACTTTTAAGTTTATGTCAATTAATGTAAAATTCAACAACTTTATATGGTATACGAAGTTTATGATTAGATGATAACATGAAATCGTTTTATATTGGTATTAAATAATTTATTTTCTCTTCAGAAAATAAGTTATGTGTTAACTATGTAAAGTAGTTTTATATTGTTATTCAATTATAAATTGTCTGTCTATCATAACTTTTCTAACTTTCACCGTGATCACTTTAGAAAATTATACTAAGGCTGTATTTTTAGTGGTTAATGATATAAAAGTTTTGGCATTAACTAGGCGTAATTATTAAGATTTATTTTTATTGTGTTTTTAGGTTTAGTTTTTCAAAATGATTTCATAAAATAAATTTAAACATTTTGTATGAAAAAAGAAGGAAAGAAAATTATGTTTGATGCCATTTTTCCATGTCTGACGTATGTGGAAGCCAAATAAGTTATCCTGAAGATTCTTTTGCTAGCAAGGAGAACCAAGTTATTCCCGTTTTTCCTCGTCATGAGAAAAAAAAATCTGAAAATTCCACTAATCACCATTAATATTGATGCTTCAATGAATAAACTCCATGTATTATTCCTTGCCTACAACGGCTGGGAATATCCTCATAACATCAAATATCCTTATAACACCTCCAATGCAAAAAAAATTATAAATTTTTAGTTAATGAGTTTAATCATATCATATTTTTTAACATTCTTACAAATTTTCCAGTTTTATAAGAATCATAGTTTCATATTTTTTCCTATTTTAATTTTTTACAACTTAAAAAAATAATTAATTATGGATTTGTTTTATTTTTAAGATCCAAGTCTTATTAAGACTCTCACTGAATCATATCAGTGTATATTAATATATGTTTTTAATTTAAAATTCTGTTTAAGACTGATATATTAAAAATACTAGAGTATTGATATTCATTTATGGTGTTTGAGGTTTGATAGTCCAACAGGAGAAGTATTGTCAGAATTTTCTTTTACTTTGTTTTTAGGATATGTTTGGTGTAAGTTTATAATCAATTATTAATGGTCTGTTAAATGTTTGTAACTCTTCTCATTTGTTTGATAGTACTCATGAAAATCATATCATAAAATTAGATTTTTTTTTTCCTGTTACAAAAGAATTTTGCTTAAAAAAAATAAAGATTCTGATTAACAGTTATAACTAATTAAGTTTAAATTAAATATTTTATTTTATTTTTCATTTCAAGTAATCGACCATTTCAAATTTTAAACCATTCAGTACAAATAATTATAATTTAATTTTTAAAATTTAATATAAAAAGTTGTTGTTTCAGTCAGTTCCGACAAAATAGATTACCTTAAATTATTTTTCGTCTAAAACATACAAAAGTAAAATTTTAAGTATATGTAAAGTTAATTACTTAAGTAATCTATTTTTAATATAAATATACACTGAGAATGAAAAAACAGATTAGATGATTTATGAGTTCATTACAACAAGTTGTTCTCGTTTTTCAGCTTTTAAAAAACATGTCTGAAAATTGTTTTAAAGTTTCGAACAAAAAATACATCAGGTGTTTATTGTTTTTCTATTTTTGAAAATGAAAACTTTTTTCAAATAAATAGTAATCAATTTAGCCCTAATAATTTCATTTACCGTTTTTTTAATTTATTTACATTTTGTTTGAAAATGACAAAAAATTAAACATTAAGCTTTATGGATAGAATCTCGTATCGTATATCCAAAGAAAATTATTTGTTTCCCATCTTGTAAATGAAGCTTGTTCCCTTATGTAACTTCTTTCTTTGGCCGTGTGTGAAAATTTTACGCGTTAATACAGTATTTAATTAAGATTATTTAAATTTATATTTTTGTCTAAAAGAAAAGAACGTGTCAAACTTAATTTCATTTAGAGATTTGCTCAACCCCTGTTTAGAGTTTGACTTCAATTTTTTTCGATAGAATCTCATAGTATCGTTGAAGTTTCATATTTTTAAAATACTTACCAGACTTAAAGTTTCTAATCTCCGTCTAACTGTGCAGTTTGGGATAATTTTAGAAATTGTTTTGTTATTTTCTTTCTGTTTATTCTAAATCCAAAATTACACCACTAAAAAGTTATTGTTAAAGATACTTTCGGTTTGAAATTACGCAAATTATCAAACACTTTAACTTTAAAATTCTGGTTTTCAACTCTTCAAAAAAAGTTACCTTGAACATTACCTACAATCTCCCTTAATTGTTTTACTGCATTTTTTTTTTTTTTTCATTTTAGGGTCAAATAAAAAACATTAACAATTTCAACCTAATTGTTTGTGGTTTGTCACAAACGAATTGATAGTGACAATGAAAAAGAGGGTGGGCATAATGGAGAGTTTGAACACATCCTTAATTTCCCAAACGGTGCCATGAAATTAGCAATTTGTGTCTTAATTTATTGGCAACTTGCTAATATTATGTTATTTGTGTCCAACTCAATTCTACAGCAAAAAAAAAAAAAAACCTCCAACTTGCAACTTTCACTTTCCTACACAAGATAACTATGTTGACATTTAACTAAATAGCATTTATGTTTGGAATAACGTTTTGTCAAATATCCAATCATGCTTCTATAGTAACAATTCAATTCTCCACTCATTCTTCTACTCCACACAAAGAGTGCAATTTATAAGAGCAAATTTTAATAAAGATTATAGATTAATAAAGATTAACCAGAATATCATCACCCAATTTTACACTTGATTTAATCTTTAAACGATGTTATAAGTCTGTGACAGTGATGTAAGATATTTAATCTTCCATCACATGTCCAATCTAATTCCACAGATTCTAACAGTTCTTTTAATATAAATTCCTATGATAAAATATAATCACTTATATTTAGAAAAATGTTTGACACATTATTATTTTAATTTTTAATAAAATGAATTCTGAAGGTTAGAGAAGTTCTGAAACAGTGAGAAAAGATATGTGTGGTGGGCATGGAGAAAGAAAAAAAAAAATACATTGAACATGGCAATGCAGGAGTTAGGAGGACAAAAACTGTCTGAGATCTTATCTGAGCAGAATCATGAGACACTGGTGACCCTTTCGAGAGACCATTGTCACCAAATAATTGAATTCAATATTTTTTAAATTTCTGTAACTTTCTAGCTACCTAGCTAGTAACCAAATTTTAGGCCATGATAAACAAAATTCAATCTGAATAATAAATATTTAATAATTTTGATAGTTTTTACAACAACCATAGGTTAACTGATGATAATTTTTTATATTTAAATTGACATTAAAAAATAAAATAAACATTATGCAAAAATAATAATTCAGTGAGAGTTGAAGATTATTAATTATTAAGATGTGATGTCTCTTTAATTTTGAGGGTACATATTAGAGTATGTTGTGATTTGAGTATGTGGTTTGTTGAATGGACGGTTTGTTTGGGTATGGAGTGGAAAAGAAGCTAATAGGGATAACTCAATTTTGCATTATATATCAACCATTGTTTATGCTTCCTTCGTTCCGTATCCTATTCCAATTACTTATCTTCAAAAAGTTGTTCACCAATTTCAAGGACAAAGAAGATATATGTAACCAAAAATAATTTATACTTTAACATTATTAATAAAACAATGAATATCATTTGGAATTATATTATTGTAGGGGTAGGCAATAAAATATGTTCAATTATGAAGAATCGATGAATATTAACTCCATCATTGGTGATATTTAAAGAAAAGAACCATATGAAATACTCAAAAATCACTAAAAGAAAAATATTTATCATGCAAAGAAAAAAAAATATATCCATAATATTTGTAGAGGTAATGAATTTAATGAGTTTTTATGCCTTAATTTAGGTTGGATTTTTAACCTCTTCATTTAGCCTTTATTTGAATTCAATAGTTTTTATTTGAATTAAAGAGTAAAAATGGGGAGCACAAAAGGAAGGAAAGAAAAAAAAAATCTTAAGGAAGAAAAAGAAAATTAACAAAACCTGAATTATCTGATTAATGTAATAGAATAAAAATATATTCAAATATTAATAAATATTTATATACTCGTATATTAACTTTAAAATGTGTCCAATCATATAAGTTGAATATCCTAATATAAAATAATAATTAATTATTTCGTATTTATCAATGTTTGTAATTATGTAAAGAAAACTTATGTTAAAATAATTATTTATAAAAATGTAAATTAAATTTTAAATAAAATTCAAATTGAAATGGAAAAAATTATTAAATCTTAATAGAAGAAACAATTATATTTCAGAACTCTACTTTAACCTATCTAAACCTATTTCAAAAATATTAAATTATATTTTAAAATACTAAACTCTATTTAATTTTTTTAATCCTTACTTTAAAATATTAGCAAATGATTTTAAATTTTAATCCCTATTTCAAGTTAAATTTTACATACAAGGTAAACCAAAATTTGCAATTTTAGTATCTCTCTTAAAATCCAAATTATTTTAATATTTTAATCTCTATCTTAAAATGTCATAGTCTATTTATAGAATAATTTAAATTTTTTCATCTTAAAATAGAATAAACACTACTTTTAAATTTTCAATCTCAAATTGTAAAATATTATACTCTATTGTAAACACTTTAATCTCAATTATCACTTTAGTCAAATTTATGCATGATTATGATTGAATATTTAAACTTGATTATACTTGAAAAATAAACATGATTGATTCCACATGATCATGATCTAATATTTAAATAATTAATTATACTTGTATCGACAAAACTCATCTAAGTAAGTCACCCACAATATGATATTGGTACCAAACTACACTACACAATACAAAAACTCATTAAAGAATGCATTAATTACATCCATACAATTAATGTTGTCAACACAGATTTACATTCAACATCAACATAGACTATTATGAAAAAGAAAAAAAAATACTTATATGCTTTTAGAACCTTACCTCTGATGCTAACAAATTATACTTGCACTAACAAATGGAAGCTGCAATAAGATTTAACTCAAAAATTACGACTACTATAAGAAAAAAAGTAAGAAATAACCTTCATTAATCATCCAATATAACAATCAAACATTCTCAAATGAGACAAACAAATGTGTGAAAAATAGTTCATGTTCACAAGTTTTTATTATGATAATGTAAAGACTCTTTTTAAACTCTTTCATTAATGGTTCACACTCTTGAAGCAATGTGGTTAATAACTTTTGTACCTGATAGTTAAATTTTATAATCTTTGTAAAGTTCTCATTACTTGAAATCTAATGTACACTCAAAAAATAATATTATCAAATAAATATTCATACAAAACTAATGGTTAAAATATAAAATCAATGTTTTTTTTTTTTTTTTTTAAATTCATTATTTATTAGCAATTATTGAAAAATGATGTTAAAATTTACTTTTTTTTTTTACAAATTATT
>Ga0099825_1003865_pt1 | contig 19816 bp, 10 predicted proteins | sample SiratroredBW_FD_76838 | JGI IMG/M metagenome (GOLD analysis project Ga0099825, IMG submission 76838) | Root nodule microbial communities of legume samples collected from California, USA - Siratro red BW | ecosystem: Host-associated > Plants > Roots > Nodule | place: USA: California | collected... | reverse complement strand
TTTTGAAAAACTCAGAGACAATTAGTGCAATGTTTGATTTGTGGTCAGATCAAATCAAACTAAACATCTGTGCTGGGAAAAGTTTGTGTATGTACTCTGAAGAGGAAGCTAGCTAATTAAGGTGTTTGTGAAACAACATGAGTGGACCGTGAGCACAAGGTTCTTTTTTTTTTTTTTCTTTGTATGGTGGGGCTGTAGAAGTAGAGCATAAAATTGTGGTGATAAGATCTTGTTATTCGTTTCTTTTTATCTGGAAATTTTGTCTCTTATACACGTAGAGCAGTTTGAGCTTGGGTAGCATCTAGCTTCTATCTCACAAGATCATACAAAGATAGGCTTAAAATATATGGCCTTTTGTTCGATCACGACACAGATTCGATCAATCGAGTTCGTGTGCAATACCAAGATACATTTCAAAATATTTGCATTTGTATAAATCAGAAATACTTTGGTTGGTACTTTTTTCGGGCGTTGTTCGAAAGAAACCTAGCTAGCTATAAAGTGATTTAAAGTAAAATTCAATAGTACGGATGGAATATTTATCTAAGGACATTCATATTTTTTATGGTACATTAACGAGATTCATATATCCATAGCTTTTGAATAAATTTTACTTTTTAATATGGTTTTAGTTTGATTAGGAGCCGTGATCCAGTCAACTATTGAGCTATCAGACCTGTCATCGAATTGTGTAAACAGGATAATTCAATTGATGTTGCTGTATGTAACTTTGACATGTCAAATATTTTAGTTTCCACTAGAACAACAAAACAATTTCTTTACTTGATTTATATGTTAAAAATATATTTGTATCCTATGTTATGCTACATGGGGAGGAACAAATGTAAACTTTTTATATATGAATGAAACTTTTTAATGATGAGTTTTGAAAAAGAAAAAAAAAACAATGGTTCAAATTAGAAGGTATTCAATGATGTTTCTGTTGTCAGTTGAAATTTTAAAACATTGTTTTTTATAATTATGTTTCCTTTTATTGCCTCACTTGTGTTTCATACTTATTTTCATCTCTTAAAAGAATGCGCAACTCTATTTATAACTATTAATAAATAGAATTCTTTTGTAATTGTTTTTAAGTATCCACATGAGTGCATTTCACGGCAATAATTAATACATAACAAGATGTATTCCTATAATTATAAAGAGATCATCTAATGTGTTTTGAGATAATGTTATATATATTTATCATATTTTTAATATTTTTCTATGATAATTTTAAAAATTATCATCACTCTTATATATTATTTTCACATTGCTTCAAGTTTAAACTTCTATTTTATTTTTATTTTTTTCAATACACCTCTTCTTCACATATAGTATTATTGGGTTTGGAGTGACAATAATAAGAAAAGTGATATTTTTAATAAACTTAAAATAAACTCTAATATTATCTTAAAAAGAAAGGTTTAACTCAATTGTAAAATACGACTTATAAAATGAAAACTCTCTTCACTTAAAAATGGAATTTAGACACTAACACGTGTGATCTTGGATTTTTTCCACTTAGAAATGCCTCCATAAAAAATGAGATGAAAACCCAAATGAGTCCTACAGCAGTAAATTTCCTAAAAAGTAAATTAATTAACTATATTAAGCACCAGCTTTAATATAAAATAACTAAATTAACTAGTGAGTCCATATTTCATGACTATATAAGGAATGATCCAGTAAAAGAAAAAAAAAAATGGCCTTTGCAAAGATGAAAGTAAGATGACAATTAGGCAAGTCATCAAAATGGGAAGCGTTACAGTTCTTAATGTTTGACCTTTTCTAAACTAATCTCCTTATCTAAAAAACAGAATATAGAATGCATGGTCAAGTAAGTAAGCTGAATTGTATTAAAGGAATAAACGAAGTTACAGATAAAGGTATCCATGCAGAAATGTTATAGGCAAAGACTTCATTCATATATCTGCTTCTATATTCTGCATGTAAGCATGATTCTGGTATTCAACGAGACACGGTTAGTGGTTCATGTTTTCTGTTTTGGGGAGATGCACTTGGCTTGCCAAGGAAAACACAACCTTCTATGAAGTCATTCGTGTAACATGTGCTTATATCAATCAATTTTGCTGTCCATTACTCCGGAACATAATCACATGTATATAATAACACTGTGCAAGACTCAAAGTGAAGATGTATCATATGTATGGAGTATTGCATGATGGCACCGAAATAGTTAAATTGGGACCATAGCTTTCATGTTACATCACCATATACATGGTGTCCCACAATTGTTTCAAGATGGCACCGTAATTCCAACTGATAGCAATTTATTACATAACAACACAACAACGTGGTTTGCTTTGACATTCTTTTTGACTCATTTTCTGACACCAACATATTCTGAATTTGGCTTTGAGAGTATAAATGTTACATGGTCTGTCACCGGAACAGGGGAAAAACAGAGATAGGAGCACCGCTTGTCTTCAGATGAGGCCCATCTGAAAAGGCAGGGTTTGAAAAGCAAGTACAAAATGTTAAGTACACTACACAACTCAATGGACTACAAAATATAAGCTTTTACTCTTCACAAATAAAAAACATAACATATCACTTGTTACAATATTTGTTTACATGACTACATGCTCCACTACACAAAATTAGATTTACAATGATGGTCTAAAGTTTGACAATATTTTTATTATTCTCAAACGGGTATTCATCAAAAATCTACTTTAAGTAATATAAATAAAAGTAGAAAACTATTATAAAAATGAGAAGTTGATTTGAGTATTTTTAGTAAAATTTAATAAGTTTTGTTGGTATGTAAAGAATTTGGGTAGTTATATATCATGAAAAAGTTTACAATTTTTTCCTTGCAACAAGTTGTATAAAAAAGTTTACAGTTTTCTCTTATTAAAAATTGCATAGTAAGTAATAAAATATTACATATTAAAATATTTTGTTGAGTCTTTTTTTATGATGTTAGATATATTTTGCTAAAAATATTATTTCTCTAACTTTATTTATAGAATTATGTGAAAATGAATATAAGTTTAACTCAAAGTAAAGGTGAGTTAAACTCACTTTTAAAATGAACTTATTTTTACTGTACTTTTGATAAGTAAGACGACTCTAGTGCACCCATCACACCAAATAGTAATATCTTGACTAACATAATTTGAATTCAAATATTTTTTATTAACTTAATTATATTAATCAATGTTTTCTATTTTCAACTTTAAAATAATCATAGTTAAAAATAAGAATGGAAAGAAAATGGCTAGAAATGGGACAAATTTAAAATTAACAAATATTTATACAAACTAAAACCATTTAAACCTTGAAAAAAATCATCAATTACTTATATATTCCAATAGTAACATAAGTGAGAAAATGTTGTCCTAATAACTATTAACATAAACTTAATAGTTAAATAAAATAAGTGAGTGCAAATACTATCTAATAATCCATTTTATAAGATTAACATAAATTTAAAATTATTTTATAAGATCATATTTAGAATTTATTTTAATAAAATTAGTTAAACTAATCGAATCACTTCCTATCAATGATTAGATTTATAACAAATATTTAAATATAAAAAAGATGGAGCAATTTTGTGTGTAAGTGTATCTCTTGTGTGTTTGTACATACATATGCTTATGTGCATATTTCTTTTATCTCATCTCTATTCTAAATTGTTAAAAAAAAAGACTTAGGTATTTTTTTATTTTAAATTATATAATCTTTAATATAATTTTTTTTTGTATAATATAGAATAAAAAAATTAAAAAAACACTCTTATGGAAACAAGCCCACCACTTCCCATTGTTGAAGCAAAGGAGACCATTATGAGAGATGTCTGATGTTGGGCATTGAAGATGAATATTGCTTGGGCAATTCCTTCCTGTACCCTAAATTTGCTTCTCGCACTCAATTAGTTTTTCATAATACTGCAAATGCTTTTTTGCAGAAGATGATGGAAAGAGAAGAGTAGTGTTGGGTGGTGCGTGACTTCTTCAGTGAGTGTGGTGGTGGATAGTATACAACTTCTCCGATGAGTATCTTGGTCAGTGGAACTGAGTTGTTTTCGTTTTGTGCATTCATTTGGTGTAGAAGTGCAATATACATTTAAGAGTTTTTTGGAAATTATTTTTCGAAATTGGCTTATGGAAAACAAATTGTAGAAATATGTGAGGGATGCATGAGTTACGGTAAACATTTTCGTAGTAGTTTTTATTTTAAGAAAAACATTTTTCGGAAAGTGATATAAGGAAAAGTGAGTTACGAAAAAAAAGTTTTTGAAATAGAAAAAAAAAATTACGGAAAACGTTTATCAAAACAGAGAAATTGATTTTCAGAATAAGAAAAATACTTTTGGAAAACGTTTTCCAAAATACGTTTTTTGGAATATATTTTTAAAAAAAGTTTTCCAAAAATCAATTTTACATTCTGAGAAGTATTTTTCAAAAGTTATTTTTGAATTTTGGAGAACATTTTCCAAAACTATTTCTTGCCTCTAAAACTCTAAAATTCATTTTGAAAAATTAAATCCGAAAATTATTTTTACATCCCAATATTCATTCTAAAATATCAATTCGGAAAGCCATTTTTATAGCCATTTTTAAATTCTGATATTTCAAAAATATGATTGAGTGTAGGAATTGCCCATTCTTTCCATAACCGATGAAAGTGACCCACAATATAATCATAAATCCTAAACTGTTCCGACCTTTTACATTAATAACACACTAAGTTTGAGAACTCTTGATCCAGTTTTGATTGTTGTTTAGGTCATTCCTACTTGACTTTAGTTTTTAACAAAATGAAATCGTATCACCAACTTTATTTAAAATAAAATAAAATAAATCTCGATTCACACTAATTAATTCTCATAGTAGAACAAGATCGTGACATACTACCCACTGTTCATTTCGATAATTTTTAGAATTACACCTTTTCCATTAAAAATTATGGAAAACTCATTATTTCCCTTAGGTTGAGGTGAAGTCTGAAAAATCTGTTGCAAGAACACAGTCACAAGGAGAAGCAATAGGTACGTTTTCTATATGAGGGAGATGATTAAATTAAATTAGTCCTGGGATGTGCTCTAGGATGAAGATTTGACTTTTATAGATGATTCTTCAGACAGAAGAAATATCTTGTAGAGTTCTAAATGTTGCAATAAATAAAGCGAGAAGTTGGAAGCATGATTAAGAGCAGAATCCGATTTTTAACTAAAGAATAGCATGATATTTTTAATGTGCACCTGTACATTAATAAGCAATGTTTAGAATATTTCCTTACAGCATCTAATGAACAAGTTATTATGTTACTTAAGAAGAAAAGCACCTGTACATGTTGTGAAAAGGAACTAACTAATGCGATTGGTAAGATTAGGGAGAGTGAGATTAGCACACTTGGCACCCTGCAGCAACAGAGATGAGCTGAAACCAAATATATTTGACTCAACATCAAACTGCACTACATTATCCTCCAATTGATGCCCTCCGATCACAACCGCCGTCCTTCTACGGCTCCCACCGTCCACGAAACCCAAACACCACACATCCACTCCTCCCTTTTCAGTCCTTACCATCGAGTTCCCTCCGAAGATTCTCCAAAATACTTCCTCGCTCTGCATCACCAGATCAACGGTTGGAACCGCCGGTCCCACTCTTGTCTCCGTGAGGTCTCCTGCAGGATAGCACACGCCAAAGGGCTCAACGGCCTCTGTCGCCGTTAAATTAAAAGCGGAGGATTCGTTGACAAAAAACTGGACCAAGAGTTTGTAAATGGAACTTTCCAAAACGGTGTAGGGCTCCGCAGTGCTGATCTTGGTCCCACCGAAGCCGGTTTCATCAACGGTTAAGATGGAGGCGTTGATGGGAAGAGCCTTGCCGTTGATCTTAATGGAGGTGACGTTTATGAAATACTCATCCGACGGTTGAGAGTTGTGGCTGACGACAGTGTCGGCGACGGGGTTTAGAATGAGGGGGGTGTAAGTGAGGTCAATTTTGGAAGAGAAAAAGTAAGAGATGGCGGTGGAGGCGAAGATAGCTGCGCCTGTGTTGGGTGAAGCGGGCAAGCAGAGAGAGAAAGAACGAGGGGAACTCAATGCGGTGCTTATTTGGGCCGGGAGGGAGTAATTGGACCGGCCCAAAGCGGCTAGTCCGGCCACATTGGTAGCGAGGCCTTGTAGCAAATGGGCCGCGGCGCAGGAGAAGATGAAATTGGAAATGAGAACGAGTGGGTTCTGAGAGGAGGAGTCGTAGGAGGGAAGGGCGAGAGAGTCGATGAGGGCGGTGTCGAGAAGGGTGGTTCTTGTGAGGGGGTTTTCCGGGAAGAGGGCGCATGTGTTGTTGGAGCAGGCCTTGGAGGGGAAGGAGTCGCATAGGGAGGTGTTGCAGGGGATTTGGTGGGAGGAGGAGGAGGTGTAGGTGGAGTCGCAGAGGAGCCAGGTGAGGGAGGAACCGAGATCGAGGTGGAGTGTGGTGTGCTGGAGTGGGGTTTTGAGGAAGAGGTTGAGTGTGTAGAGTTGGGAGGAGGGGTCTTTCGAGATTGGGGCTACCAAGGGGATTTGCAGTGTCGGTGTTAGAAACAAGAAGAGGGAGATGGCCAAGAACGACAACCTGCTGCAGAGACAAGGAAGAGGCATTTTCGAAGGTTCCGGGAGGGAGATGGAACGTTGATGACATAAATGCCGTGGAATTCCCGCAGAGCTGTACTTATTACGTCCACCCATGTCAAATGTTGTCGGTGCAATGCAACTATTGTTCTATTTTCGTATGCTGCATGCATAAAGTACACTTGTGGACTGTGGTGCTAAACCACCTTGTCAATACGGATAAAGATGTATAAATAAATGAAAATATTGATTTAATAAAATTATAACTTCATAAAAGATACAGCTCAGGAAAAAAATAAATGAATGTCGAGCAAGTCTTTGTAATATCTCATATAATATTATGATGGCCATATATCATATAAGGTAGTTTAGCTGCACTTTACAGACTACAAGTCTACTTGAAGCTAGGAAAATTAGGCTGGATTACTCACGTCAACCCCAGTTAAAGACTTCAATTGCGGGCTTAAGATCTAAACAACAGCATCAGTATCTGTATCACAAATGTTTTATCTGTAGCGCATCTACCATGTGTCAAATATAATACAATTTGCTTGAAAAAGGATATATAAACTAGTGAAATCCTGAGTTATTGTATCCTGTTAAAGATGTTTCTGTTGAGCTTTTTTTCCAATGTGATCTTGTGATATGCTGTAAATAAAGAAATAAAGTTAAAGGAAATAATAGACAAAATTGATAATATACAACAGCGACCAAAGCCAAAATCTTGTTAGCCAAACAAAATCGTAGAACCTAAACTTATTTCCTATGTTATGCACGAGGCTGACAATGGCGCAGCACAAAAACAAAATCTTGGCCACAAAAATGTACAGCTTCTGGGCTGGTACTTCATTCAGAAGTCTTGCTTGCTCTTTCAGTAAAGATACGACATTCGGCTTTCTTAGCTTTTATTATATAAATCACTTTCGCCTTGAAGAGACCATATGATGATGAGCCTTGATATCCCTTTGTATTCTGTCTGCATACAAAGGTAGGCAAATTATCTCATTGATCTCATTCAATAAGACTTCTTCTGTGATGTTATCCTTTATGCTTCGCATTACCTGTATTAAAAAATTTACAAAAACTGTTCAACAGGCCTTCAACATGAATTAGTTAAACAAAAAATATAGACAACCAAAAAGAAGATTGCATAACCGAATTGAAAAGTATAGCAGGTATTATAACCTTTCTATAGGTATTGATATCATTTGGAGTTGCTTTGTCTATTCTGGTCCGCATACAGACCCAATGATGCTCCCCGGAATCCCAGTAGCATTCAATGATCTTTCCGGAATAGGAAGAAATGTCTGATGCATCTGAAAATCATTTTGAGCCAAAAATTAAAAACAAATTATGGCTTCACCTCTCCAGATATTAAGTTAAATAACGGGAATTATGTTATAGCTAGCTTAGACCGATTCAATTGTAAGGGGAGCCTTGCCAATGGAATGAATATAATTCAATCGCATTTCAAATATGACAAAAATGGGGTAGTTCATGCAATTAGCTGTCATCTGGACAAATAGTAATGATGCCATTAACTAAATTATGATCATATAAAGTAATAATGATGGTCTACAAGTTGTACAACCTTTAAAAATAACATTCTCTTCCATTAACTTCTTCCTTCCACTTTCAAACAGAAAAAGCATGGGACGATCACCAGCCACCTGTCAACAAAGGCATCATCAACAAATTGTCATATTAAAAAAGAATATAACACCAAATAAACTGATTTAAATTTTGAACTTGAGAAGAAGTACTCGTACAACCTCACAGAGGAAGTCAACAGAGTTCATCTCAGGGTATTTCCACTTCAGAAGACCTTCATGTGTGCGAGGGACATACGGATCATCCCAACCCTGATAGAACGAACCATCACTATTAGCAATGGACAAGTAGATGAACCAAAAAGCCTATATGCATATTTGTGATGATATTATCAGCCAGTCAGTATTCATTATCAACCAAAACTGCATCAGTAATCAAATTTGTCAAAATCCAACATTGACTCATGCGGCAAAACAAGAACTGAGAAATTTGGACTGTTCCCTAGTACACCATTTGTTCAGTACATCATCCTTAACCACCTGGTGTTTCCTACAAGCCAAGTGTTCATCCAACTATCCTATACATCCAAGCTCAACTTGGGAGGTTCAGTCCTCTAGAGACACAAATTACTACCTGGAATACAAGACCGTCTGATGAATGCGATAGTTGTGGAATGAATTTATGTAGGAGCTTTGATACAGTAGATAGTAACCAAAAGCCCTTCCTTCTCACCTAAAACAAAAATACGAAAATATAAACAAATAGCTTATACCAGTGGAAAATGTTTCTGAAAATAGAAGACTAAAATAATCATTATACATACACTAAATGGTTCCAAGTCGTATCTATAATAAGGATTTGTACTCTTTAAAAGGCCCTCACGTTCCATGTTACGAGGCTCAATTACTTCTTTCTCCAGCAATTTCCACCTTTCATAAAACGGCAGCTGCATGTATTAGACCAAATGGGCATGTCAAAAGTCAGCCAGCACAACTGTAAACATCAATCCAAGGACTTACAGGGTTCCAGGCGTACATAATCTAGTATATTATGTCCTTTTCCAATGTTTTACTAGCTTTCCAAATATCCTCATTGGAGTCCATTACATAATTCACATTAGCAGCCAGACTTCATTGGAAGTGAGAAACCCACTCCCAGAAATATTAAAAAGTATCTATATTTTATTGTATCAGTAGTTAATTACAAGTTAATAAACAAGACACTGCTTCTCTGATGATGATGATTTAAATTATTTCACTATTTGCATTGTCTAGCCAGATCCAAAAAATAAGGATTACTTACGATCCAGGATTTTCAAACTTACTAAGAAAAGGACCCCCAATTTAGAGGCAGTTTCAAATCCAACAAGAAGCTTACATGTACTTATTTTACTGCATGATTGTTTGGAGATACTTTAGTTAACTGAAATACAAATACCTTGTTAGGAATACATTTGGTTTTAGCTGACCACTAAATACAGCAACTCAAAATAGCGAGCGTAAACAAGAGCTAACGATTTAAATTTCTTTATTTTATATAATATAATAGGAGTAAGACAAACCATGAAAGAAGTCAATAATATCTCAACACTAGTTGTCAATAAATGTGTACCTCTGTCAAAGAGACCTGATTAATTGCCATCAAATCATAAATAAGGTATCTTCTCTCTTGCTTATGTGTGTGTGGATCCCTGTCAATAATCATCTCCCCATCAAGTAATGTGTAGTGGTGATTCCTCTCAGGTGTACCCTTGATATTGATTATGATCGAAAACAATTGAGTTATCATTTAGATAAATCTAAAACAAAATTTATAAAAGACAAGAGACGGCTTCCAAATACCCGAGACAGATAAAACTCACTTGATAACAAAGTAAATTGAATAAACATACACACCCCATTTGAATATCTGCAAGGAAATCGCATATTGATCCTGTGGAAAAGAAATTTTCTGTCAATCAAATAACATCCATCACCAGTTATCAGCATCATATAGCGTGTCCCATCGGCTTTCCATGTGGCATAGTAATAGCGTTGTCTCAAGAGTTGCAGATTGTCCCTGCAAAAGAAAAAAACAATGATCTAAAGTAAGTTGTTAAAACCAAAGAAGATAATAAACAAAGATGAAGACTTAGATTTACAATCAAGTTTTAAAGTTAATCTCCTCACTCAAAGTCAACTGCATCAAATGAATATTTTGTTCACTTTTCCTAAAAGCTGAAAAAGAATAGAATTAAGAAATGTCTTTTGATCGCAGAACATCCATTAATTTAATAGCCAAATTTGTTTGTTAGGCCAAACAGCAATTTGAAGTTAATTGTAGCATTTTCTATCGGTAGAAATTAAACACATGTCAAGGAGTTTATAACAACTTAGTCAGATCCCTTTGAAAATTTGTAGAATATTTTATAAATACAAAATAATATTAAAATAAAATCTTAAATATTTTTAAAAATTGACTTTAAATCTAACTCAACATCACAAAACTAGCCTACAAGATAATGTTTGTACCTACTTATATATTATAATTGAACTATATATCTATACATGTGAGACTAACAAAAACAAAAAAGCTTGTATATGTAAATGCAAAATGGATCAAAATTTGTTTAAGTAACAGAAGTTAAACTATAATATATAGAGGGTGGAAATCTGGAATTTGAACTTCCAATATGTTTGGCAATCAGTCACAAAGGTTTTGACAAATAATCCATAGAAATAATCATGACTTATTTATTGACATCTCTGTATAAGAATTAATATATCATAAGGATCCTGTTATGTTGCTCTTAGTTATTCTTCTTCTCCATCAGCTCTAATAAAAAATAGAAAGGACTTTCTTAATGTAGTGAAAGAAATGTCAGCCAATTAGAAAATTGCAGAAAAAAAAAAGTATGTTAAACAAAATTTACGAAAAGCACAAGATGCTCCTTTCAATGAATAATTCAAATTTTCAATTAAACAATTGAAACACAAGTGACGATAGAGAACACATACTTTAGGTACTGTTAATTCCTAAGACCTAGTCGATTAGAAAAACCATTAATGTCCATCTCAGTAAAACAGCCAAGTCCATTCTAAAGTTACGTATAATTCTCAAAGTAACAAAAACCAAAACGATCAAATGTATTAAGATTGGACCTGTTCAGAGAAACAGGGTGTGATCCAGGAAACTGCGATCGTCCTCTTCCCTAAAAAGAGATAATAATTATGAAAACCAAAAATAATGCCATTAATTCATGGAACAAGTGTATTCACGAGAAACTAATGTTTCTGAATAAACAAACTATTTGGCTTCAAAGTTCCTTGGAATTTTATTGAGATGCATCAAATACAACCCATTGCTCTAGCTAGCATAACTTTATTTGTGTAAAATTAATAGAGTTATGTTGACTTTAAGAGGGAGATGACAGAGAGAAATAGAGACAGGGAAGTATTGCTTAAGTCAAATTTATTTCCTATACATTACAGTACTTATATTACACACATTTAGACTCTTCATAGACTAATATTTTGCAGGAAAAGAGTGAATGGGTGCTACTTCCAAAACACTAATTCCTATGAAAATTAAATCATACATGTGATGCATGAATTCTTTTAACATGCGATAAAAAGAAAAATTCTTCATTATCTCAACTACTTTGAGTATAAATCATTTTCAATAAAATACATACAATTCAACAAAAAGCCAATTCAGAAACCCACCCCTGTGCCCAACTTGAGCAGTTGATAACAAACTTCTTGCATCGCACGCAGCTGGTTTGGAGGAATTGGATCTCCCAAAACATCATCACTTGTCATTACTTCATTTCTGACAATATTCTCCTAGAAGATCGGACCAAACATAATGATAGTCCACATAAATATATAACTCCCAGAAATAAATTGTGAAAAGACTTAAGGTTTGTAAAAACAGATCATATTTTCTTTTTCAACAGAGCATAGACATGAGGGGAAAAATGGAATTATATAAGGAAAACAATTCAATATTAATGTGGCTACATATTGATCTCACGGCCACTTATTTAAAAAAGTTCTGTTATCAGTGTATACATCTAAGTCTCGACAAAGAAAATAGAAAGATGCAAAAGGTGAAGCCAATTCTATTTTTAGGCCATATCAGATATTTTTCAACAAAAATAAAACATAATTAAATGGAAGACTCGTGCTCATACAAACTTGTTGGAAGTAAGTAACACTTCAAGCATCCATCCAAGTAAGGAGTTCCTTCAACCCAATGGAAGCACAGGAAATCATATAACTAAGAAGCTAAGTAAACTGAGTCAACAAGGTGGACATACCTGTGCTGGAATGTGTCCATAATTGTCCACAGCTGGGACAGTTGTGTCACGATAATCAGGATCAGAAGTTCTCTTCCATTCAGGAGTTTGAGGACAAACAAGATCTTCAGGCTTCTTTTCATGATAAAACATGTACAGGGCGTCAATATAGTCCTGCTTGTAAATTCCAGGGTGACGTGCCAAAGCAAATTTATTTATCGCCTGGAAGATAGCAAGCACAAAATTGCATAACACATTAGCCACTCAATTCATGCAGGTATTGAAAACAAACCAATGAATTGTCCGATAAATTTACTCACCTCAGTAACAGATATAGATTCAGTACGCACAAGAAAGTGAACAATCATATAACCTGTGCGATTATGCCCATGGGTGCAATGTACAAGTATGTATTTCTTTTCATTTGTTCTTTGGGAGCAAAAATCTTGAACCTAAAATGAATATCTAACAAGTATAAATCATAAAACCTCAAGTAAGATATCAAGCACTGTACCTCCATTGTTAGGAACACTAACAAGAAAGACAATACTTGACTATCAAATTGTGAGCATTAATCAAAAGAATCAGTAAAAGTAATGTTCGTAAATTCTAACAGTTAACACTATCAATACTGAAAAAAGGAGCTACCTCATCACAGAATTTTTTTACAGATTCATCATCAGGTACAGCATCTCTTCCCTTGCATCTTATCTGCACAAGCAAATAGAAAGTCTAAGGTCAATTGCAATTCACATTTCATAAACAATAGGATGAAAGATATTGTTACCTTGACATGACTAATTCCTTCTTTTGTCCAATCTGATAGAGGATAATAACGAGTAGTATTTGTCAGATCAATCACTAAACCAAGCTGCAAAAAACATAAAGTTAAGCACTATGAAGCTGGTTGCAACGCATTTTATACAACACTACAAAGAAAACAAGTATTCATTCATGGGACACAATGTAAAGTCACAATAATGAAAGATACTCCTTTTTTTTTAAGGATACTCTTAAATTGCTTGAAATTGTTTTCTTATCCCCGCAATCTTTGGTACAGCTATTCAGGTAACAGATAAAACATGTAAAAGACTCCACAATGTTTCAAATTCTGCTCTTTCCGTGGTTACTAATCTTTCTATGTTAGCACGGACAAAATATAAATACTACTATCCTCATTCTTCCTGTTTCTACCTCTTTGTCATCAAATCCTAAACCATAATATAAGCCATCTTATGTCACTTTACACCACATTCATGTAAAGGACATTGCATTGTGATATATATATATATATATATATGTGTGTGTGTGTGTGTGTGTGTGTGAACAATAGAAAGTTCCTTTAAGTGTTGTGATGCAACAAAATGAAAAATTGTTTAACATGGCAAAATAAAAAGTTCAGTCACACAAAAAAAGATTATGAAAAGTCACATCAAAAGATTCAAACCAATCCATTCTATGACTTATCTATTTCTATCGGCAACTTGTGCAAATCATACATACTTATCTCCACACAGAATATATTAATCAGAGGAAATTATTTATTACTGTGCATTTGATGTACTTACTTCCCGACCTAAGACTCTTTGTTGATGAATCGCTTGTTTAGGAGTATATTTTTTTTCATGTGGAATGTAATCATTGAAAGATTCACCAAGTGGAACCTTTGAAGGGATTATGCGTCCTAATTCTTGTCCATGTGCTGGGCAGTCAAACCAACCTGTCACATACAATCAACTAAAAATAAAAATCTATAAAAGATAAAGCACAACATCAAAGACTAATGTTATTACAAGAATGAAGAGCACTAAAAAGGAGTTCAACTTCGTAAAGAAAATTGTAGCCTGGTGTAATAAATGGAAATGGGCATGATTGTTAATTTTGTTAAGGATTGATGGGTTAGGAAATTAGCTGAGTAAAATTTATATATAGGACCCTGATATATGGAAATGGGATATCCATTAATAAAATTGTTGAGGAATGTTTTGATTCCTTGAGTGGGATAGTAGAGAGATACGTATGTGTGTAATTTTATGTGCTAGTGTTTTCTAAGCAAAGGTGATATCCAACTCAATCTTTAACAGTGGTATCGGTTAGTCAACACCAATGGAGGGTTTTACAGCAAACAAAGATTTGGAAGTTTGTATTGAGGGACTCAAGAAGTTGCTAGAGACTTCACTTCACAACAAGATAACAAGAAGTTGATTGAAGAATCACAACAAAGCAATAGGAAGGACGTGGATTTAATGAAGGCTTTGCTTCAAGAAATGTGGATCATGATGAATTCCATCTGTGCATAAGTCGGATCACTCCACCGAATGAAACAATAGGAGATTTCACTCTGGTATCTAGCATGATTGTGGAGCATGCACAAATTCCATTTCCCAATGCCTATAATTGTTGTGAATGGTGTGCTACAGTTGAACAATTCTTTGATCTTAAAATGACTCGTGAGGATAAACGTGGTAAACTTTTGCTTCTGTCTATGGAGGGTAAGGCATTCATGTGGCAGTGGCATTACTCTGCACAAAGCCAAACTACAAAGAAAGGGTGGCAATAGATCTTGCAAGATGTGGCAAGTTTTGATGCAGGTGATTGCAATGATCCAATTTCGAAATTATCAAAACTGGGACAACAAGGTTGCTAGATTATATTGAGCATTTTGATGAACTATTTGCTCAAGTTGATGTGACAAAAGAAATGGGTGAGTTTTTTTTTTGGGGAGGTTTGCACACTTCCTTGGAAAATTCTGTGAGGATTCATAACCCTATGAACACAAGATGTAATGAGATTAGCACGCTTACAAGATGATATACTTCAAGATATGGAAAAGAAAATTTCTAAGACCAAGCAATCTTACGTAGCATGCCACAAGAGCAATACAAGAAACTAGTCCTTCTCAAACCAGACACAAAGATCCACTCCTGTGACCAATGTTCAACACCATCAATCGGTCTTGTCTTCGGGTTCAAGTTCCATGACAAATTTGAAGGGCTATAATCTAATTAATGCAAATAAGAAAGAAATGAATGACAGAATTGCAAAAGGTCTATGTCTATTTAGTGGTGAGCAATGGGATAGATGTCACAGGCAAAAGTGCAAAGTATAGGGTAAGCTTTGTGCCTTTTTTTTTTTTCACAAGGTGACGTGGAGGTGTCAGTGATACTGAACTAGATTCAAGTGAGGTGCAGGCAACTTTGGCAATTTGTTCACCAAGAGGATGTACATATATCTCTCTATGCATTGAAGGGCGTAACAGGTGGACAAATATTGCAATAGGGAGGCACAATCAAAAAGTATGAGGTACATGTAGACATATTAGACCAAAGGTTCAAAAAAGGGAATCAAGTTGTCATTGAACTTCTAGTCCATTGGAATCATACTAGAATCATACGAGCCCGAATTATGCTATTTGGCATGAGTTGTTCCAATTGAAAAAGCAATTTCCTAATGTAAAATGGTAGGAAGTATGGAGCAAAGGTCCTTGGGGACAAGGCCTTCACAAGATGGGGACATTGTAATAAGTAGAAATAGGCATGATTGTTAATTTTGTTAAGGATTGATGGGTTAGGCAGTTAGTTGTGATTAAAAGTTACAATAGGACCTTGATGTATGGAAATGGGATATCCATTAATAAAATTGTTGAGGAACTCTCTGTGTAATGTTGTGTGGTAGTGTTTTTTGAGTAAAGGTGAGGAAAAGAGTAAGATTGATATCCAACTCAATCCTGGAGACAACTATGAAAAAACAACTTATTAGAAAACCATTCATACATAATCTAATAATAACATGGAGAGTGGCAAATTAGTTAAAGAAAAAGGTCTTCTTCATGCAATGGTGACTTGTAATTGTGAGTTCAAACTATGGGAATGTGTACATTACACAATACTAATAGTAGTCAACTTCAATTTTCGAAGAAGACTAATGATTAGCCAAAAGATAAAAAAAGATTCTATCATAAAGGCCATGAAATATGCCCGTATATCACAATGCATGTTGCTTATAATTAATAACACTTTCACAAAAGTAGCTTACCCATATTGCACAAGTGAGACATTTAACATACACAACCATCTTCCATATATGCCCACAATTGGTATAACCTTTTTGGAGGAATATTCAAAAATCTCTTTCATGGAGCCATTATGAGGAAAAAACGATTATCTCACTATAATAAGTTGAACCAAAACACGATAACTCTAGTTAAGGGAAAAAGTAACCCTCCAATGCCAAAGGTAACTTATAGCTTCATTTATTTACAGCAACTCCATAATTTATATAGTTAAGTTCCTAATAGCAAAATAGAAAATACACTAGAATGAGATCAAAGTAGTGGGCAACATCTTCACAACGTAATAGCCTATAATTGACAACCAAATCCGTCTGTACTGTATTGAAGATAAATAAAAACAAAAACCCACCATCAGGAACCATGTTCCTATCATAAGGTCTAGAATTCATATTGTAAGGTCCCCGTTCATGCCCTCGATCCATGTACGGGGGCTTTCTTTTCAAACCTCTGCGCGTATCCTCATTATTCTGTTGCATGAAGAACTCACAATAAGAAATAGAATGAGAGATATCTGAACAAAAAAATCTACAAAAGATAAACAATTCAACAATAATCTAAGACAATGCAGAACATAAAATTGCAAGTAGTAGAATCAGTTGAACAAGTACAGCTGAAGTGCAGTAGCTACAGTTCCACACACACACACACGTATATACCAGAACAACCAAAAGGTCGTTGTGCAGGCAGTTTTGCACGGTGAAATTCATTGGCACAAGACAAAACAGCAAAACGTTACCCTAAAATACTTTCATAGGTACCATAATACTTTAAGACAGACTCTCACAAAGGAAAATCCACAAAAAGCATGATAAATGTGGATACGGTTATTCACGCGTCACTGAATATGGAAAACTACTTGTATTAGATTGTGAAAACCTGACATCAGATTATGCATTACATCTACCGGTGATAATCCATGAACAAAACAAAAAGAAAACAGAGAGAAAACAGTGTGTCTTGGATTCTCGAAAATAAAGAAATAAGTTGAATTGTTCTGGAGAGTTGGGTTTTGGTCCTAGTCGTAATCGTGGTGCTAGGTAAACCTAGATAAAAAAAATAGCGAGTAACGGAAGAAAGGGAATAAGTGAAGAAGTAGAAACAGAAGACATATGCAGATAGTAAAATTATGGTTGCGGAAAGGATGAATCGAATCTACCATGCGATAGCTCATGGGAGTAACAGATTGAGAAGAGTAGGAGAGTGATGTGAGAGCGAATGTGGTTAGGGTTTTTGATGGATGAAGAAATGGAGAATTGATCTTAGAAGGAGAAGAATTTAAAGATCTGTTGTGGTGTGCGCCACCATACATATCCGGGTCTTCGCCCCGTTGTGAACCGACAAAGCCACCCCTTTTATCTCTCTTTTTCTTGTCTTCGTTTTTCACTTTTTTTATTTATTTACCCTCACGTCTCCTGTTTTGTTTTCAAATTTCATCTAACACCTCACTATTTTTTAAATTTAAACAAAATAACAACTGAAATCATTTACGCTGAGGATCTTTCAAAATTTCGATACAATTCAAGTCAAAAAGAATATTGGATCTAAAATCTATATTTATTTTAAATTATTTTAGATTTCTTTAATTCAATTTAAATTGTTTTAAATTTAGATTAAATTTACATTGTAAAGTTAAATTAGATTAAATCTGATATGGAATCAATGTGACATAGAATTGATTAATTGACTTGATTTGGATTTAATCCAACTTAATTAAACATGTTCTCCACTTGATGAATTAGTTGGATATAGGTTCAATTTGACTTTACTCGACCTAGAGTGATCTATCTTAATCTAACTTAAACTCGATTCAACTTGAACCTTATCAAAGTCAACTCGACATTACCTAACCTAATCTTGATCAAAATCAACCTAACTTGAGTCCAACTCAACTCGGTTGAATATAGGACAAGCCGACTCAACTCGACTGGACTCGGGTGAACTCACTTTGACTTGACATGGGATCGGTTCAACTCAACTTGACATGGCTCTAACCTGATGTGAGTCTAATGTCTCAACCCAACACAAATATAAATTGACTTAGCTCAATTCATCTTGGCCCTGCCCTACCTAGGCTCGACTTAACTTGGACTCGGCAAGACTCAACTCAATCTGGATCTAATCCGATTAGACTCATCCTGACCTGAGCCAAGCCCAACTCGATTGAACATTGGCTCACCCCGACTCAGATCAACCTTGGCCCAAGCTAACTTGATTCTACCTAATGTGGACTTGACCCAACTGAGTTTGACATGACCTCAACCCAATGTAGGCTTAATGTCTTGACCTAGGCCCGCCCAAACCAAACTTGACTCAACATGAGTTTGGCCTAACTCAGTTGAACATGTTCTCGACCTAACTCGTCCCAACCTAGGCTTGAGCTGACTCTTCTCAATTGGGCCCACGCTGACTTTTCTCAATTTTAGCCAAAGCTAACTCGACTTGACCTAGTCACAATCGACTTAAATCATCCTAGTATGGCTACTTGGCTCGACATAGGCTCGAGCTAACTTAGCTCAACCTAGGCCTCCGTTAACACTGCTTGACTTTGGCCCAAGCCCAAGCTACTTGATTTGTGCATGGTTCGACTTAACATAAGCTCGAGCCGAATCCACTTGACTTGGCCCAGTTTAACTTAACTCAACCTTCAGATTAGCTAACTCGACGGGACTTAGGCCGACTAAGCTTAACCTAAGCTCAAGCTAACTTGGCTCAACCTTGGTCCAAGACAACTTTACTCAAGTTGGGCTTTGAAGGTCAATAAAGATTATCCTTGTCTTTTAAAGGTCATTGTATTGTTTTGTACATCCACATTCCACTGTAGTCCTAAGAATGTAGCATTCATAAATAATTGTTCATATAGACGTGTCATATGTGTATGTTTAAATTCTCTCAAATATGTTATGAGAGACAATTAGTACACACGAAAAACATAGGAAATTCGAACAATCATCAAATAATAAATTGCACAACACAAATGATACAAATATATGTATCTTTAAATCCTTTCTATTATGTTATGAGAGACAATTGGTACACATGAAAAACATAGGAAGTGAAAACAATCATTAAATAATAAATTACATAACACAAATGATACAAATATATATATATATATATATATATATATATATATATATATATATATATATATAATATATTTTATATTATATAACTAACACACACACAAATATAAATACTCACATCTTTTATGTTTGTATCAATGAGGCTGAATATTTGTATCATATACTTGTATGAGTGAGTTTGTTAGATTTTATCAACTATCTTATATATATATATATATATATATATATATATATATATA
>Ga0099825_1003861_pt1 | contig 19833 bp, 10 predicted proteins | sample SiratroredBW_FD_76838 | JGI IMG/M metagenome (GOLD analysis project Ga0099825, IMG submission 76838) | Root nodule microbial communities of legume samples collected from California, USA - Siratro red BW | ecosystem: Host-associated > Plants > Roots > Nodule | place: USA: California | collected... | reverse complement strand
CTTGCCAATTGTTTGCTAAATTGTTCTGGCCACGGGTAGGCAAACAGTTTTTGATTTGTACTTGTCAACGATAATTGGCCTCATGCACAACACAAACTAATTCAAATTTGTATAATATAAATATTATATTTTTTTTTACAAAATTCAAAAAAAATAAAAAAAAAAAAAAAAAAAAAAAAAAAAAAAAAAAAAAGTATATAGAACCCAACTTAAATGTTTAATAAATTGCAAAAGTTGCTACACTAATGATCCAACAGACGTGCATGAAAATCTAGAGCTAGCAAATACAATATCATTTAGAAAAGTAAGACATGGTGAGCAGTCCCTAGTTTACAGCTTTGCCTCCATAATGGTCCTTCAAACCACCCCTTCTTTCCCTCTATATAAAGCCTTTAGTTTTAGGACATGAACCCCACACTTCCTCATCTAAACCCCAAAAAACCTCTATAGTATTTTGTTTCCACCCCTCAAAGAAAAACAAACTCTTGCCATAGGCTAGTTGTCACTATGGCATCATCATCACCATCATCTTCATTTTCCTTAGTAATAACCCTTCTTCTTGTTCCCTTTCTATTTTCCTCCATCGCCTTCTCTTACTCATTCAAAGATATTCAATCATGGTGCAACCAAACCCCTTACCCTCAACCTTGTGAGTTCTACTTGACCAACCATGCCTTCAACAAACCCATCAAAAGCAAATCCGATTTTCTCAAAGTTTCCCTTCAACTTGCCCTAGATAGAGCAGAAAGAGGCCAACTAAACACCCATTCCATAGGGCCAAAGTGCCGCAACACCCGTGAAAAATCTGCATGGACCGATTGCATTGAACTCTACACGTACACCATTCAAAGACTCAACAAAACCCTTGACTCTTACACCAAATGCACCCAAACCGACACACAAACATGGGTCAGCACAGCCCTCACAAACCTCGAAACATGCATAGCCGGGTTCTATGAACTTGGTGTCTCAGATTACATCCTACCCTTGATGTCCAATAATGTCACAAAGTTACTAAGCAACGCCCTCTCTCTCAACAAGGATTCCAACCACCAAATGGAAACACCAAGTAGCCAAGAGGGGTTCCCCACATGGGTGAAGCCTGGTGATAGAAAGTTGTTGCAATCATCTTCAGCTGCTTCTAAGGCTAATGTGGTTGTGGCCAAAGATGGCTCTGGAAAGTACACAACAGTGAAAGCTGCTGTTGATGCTGCTCCAAAGAGTAGCAGTGGAAGGTATGTGATATATGTGAAGAGTGGAGTATACAATGAACAAGTTGAGGTAAAATCAAGTAATATAATGTTGGTTGGAGATGGAATTGGAAAAACCATAATCACAGGTAGCAAAAGTGTTGGAGGAGGCTCCACAACCTTCAATTCAGCCACTGTTGGTAAGCATCTCTCTAACTTTAACTTCATTTCTTATATCACCAAATCAATGATGGTTTATTAATTGGTTATATTAATTATATGTAGAGATATAAGATGTATTTAATACATGGGATAATTACTAGTTCATTAGTCAAGATCATACACTTTGTTAAATTTATTAATTAACACTTTACTTAAATACTCTCTTACTTCTTAATGTTAGGACAACATTCAATGATAAACGAATGTGGTGTAAACACTTTTATTTTCTTATTTACAATGAATTTTGTTTATAAAGATTTTTATACTGAAGTATGTTCATAAAAAAATTTAGACATATTTTTTAAAGTGATTATTATAAAGTCAATAAAACGTAGTATGCACAATAACTAACAATATGAGATGTATAACACTAATATAAAATTTGTCAATACATAATCAAGATTAATAATGTTACTTTTTTTCTCTAAATTCATTAAGGATTGCCCTGATAGAGAAGCTAACACTTTAATAGAAATAAATTTATAGATGTATGGTTAACGTCAACTTTACTATATACCTCTTTATTTGTTAGGGAAGAGAAAGATAAACTATGTTTTAATACTTAAGAATGAAAAAAGTCACCATTCTGTTCACATTTGTCAGTGAACGAAATAACAGGCATATTTTAATATAGCTGTACGTTTAACTTATAATTAATTCTAAATATGGCCATGTCCTTGCCAACAATAGGTTTTTCTCGATACGGACAAAAGAAAATTTATAATAATAATAATAACAATAATAATTGTAATTGATAGATCAATTTAGATTTCATTTATAGAGGAGTTGGTGGAGCTCAACCATGAGACATTTATATTTTCTACTATTTCTCTTTTTGTGGTAAAATCTTCTATGATTTTACAACTTCTGATGCTACATTCAATTATTTTGTCAAAATTTTATCTTTCTAAAAAATAATTAAATGTTGTCCATTCGGCAACCGAATTTTATCACACATAAATGAGTAAGAAAGGGGGAACTAATTATATATTATTTTAACCAGTTGCAAGTGAAAGAGACAGTTATGAGCTGTTTTCCCATTGGAATTGAGAAAATATAAGGTTCTTCAGCCTCATGTTTGTTTTAAGAGATAGTTTACGTGGTAGAGTTGAATTGTAGCTTGAAAAATATAAGGGGCACACATAAAACTAGTCTTAGAAGTAATTTAAGGTTACCAAGCTTGAAGGTTATGTGATTGAAGTTTGACTTTCAGTGGTAAAAAGAATAGAAGAGACATGAGGCATGCAGAAAAATGGCTTCTAGATTATTATATTTTCTCTTCATGGACCTTTCTAAAAAGTTGCATTCATCATCTTTGATTCCTAAACCAAAGCATGGTACCCACTTTGATATATTCTATAAAGTTCAAGATGCAGAAGCTAGATAAAGTAGAATATGAAATCTATTAATTGATATTAAATTGAACAATTCAAAAGTTGACAAAAGTAGTTATATATGGACAAAGACATACATGCAATTGGGTTGAATATATGAATATTATATATATAAGCCAAAAAATATAAACTTTACTTTAGAATGTAAATCTATAATATGAATAGTTGGGATTCTATCAAAAAGAGTACAAAAATTAAGAAAACAGTACGTAAACTATTGTTATCTAAAAACAAATTATTATGTATATATTTATTGTTTTATATAATAAAACAAATATTAAGGGTATTGGTTAAAAAACTCAAAAAGAGTAACTTTTAAGATGTTTTTACATTATTTTAAATAAAATAATTATATTTTTTTAATCAGTAATATCATTGGAATATTTGTTAAACAAGAATTTTATAATTATAGTAAAAGTTATATGTATCAGATAGTAATTATTGTAATTTATTTGACGTATTTTTTTCTTCTGTTTTCAGCTGCTGTGGGAGATGGATTCATTGCTCAAGACATCACATTCAGGAACACTGCAGGAGCAGCAAATCACCAAGCAGTGGCATTCCGTTCTGGCTCAGATCTCTCAGTGTTCTACAGATGCAGTTTTGAGGGTTATCAAGACACATTATATGTGCATTCAGAGAGGCAATTCTACAGAGAATGTGACATCTATGGCACAGTGGACTTCATCTTTGGCAATGCCGCTGTGGTGTTGCAGAACTGCAACATCTATGCAAGAAGCCCTCCTCAGAAAACCATCACAGTGACTGCTCAGGGCAGAACTGACCCTAACCAGAACACTGGAATCATCATCCACAACTCCAAGGTCACTGGTGCCTCAGGCTTCAGCCCTAGTTCTGTGAAATCATACCTTGGCAGGCCCTGGAAGCAGTACTCAAGAACAGTGTTCATGAAGACCTACCTTGACAGTTTGATCAACCCTGCTGGGTGGATGGAATGGGATGGTAACTTTGCTTTGAACACTTTGTATTATGCAGAATATGCAAACACTGGTCCTGGCTCCAGCACTGCCAATAGGGTCACTTGGAAGGGTTACCATGTTCTCACCAGTGCCTCTCAGGCCACACCTTTCACTGTTGGCAACTTCATTGCTGGCAACTCTTGGATACCTGCCACTGGTGTTCCTTTCACCTCTGGACTTTAAATTAATATTTCTTATATTGTTACTTTGTTTAAAGAATTGCTATTGCTCATGAAATTGTATTTGTCAATAATGAAAGCTGAAAAAGTTTCACCTCAGTCATTTTTTCTGTTTCTCTGTGTCTCTGTATTGAATCCTTTTAAGCTGCAAGATTCTCACATTTGGCCACTGTAATCATCTTCTATTGAAACACCTCTATTCAGTTTAAAAACAATTAGGAAAAATATTTTGACTTTACACATCCTTATAAAACAACAGTAAATAATAATAATAATAATATATTGAATTATGTTCTTTAATTAAAATATAATTTAAATTATTAAATATAAAAGTAATAAAATTGGTTGTTGAGTTGTGGGGGTGTCAACAACATAGACAGAAAAACTTTCTTGTAATGTATTTGCATAATTAAGACTCAAATTTTGATATATTTTTCATTAAGCTGAAAATAACTTGGATTAAATATCTACACGTTTGCATTTGAAATTATTTTTAGTTAATAAGTACTTATTTATGTTAAACATTGGTATATTAGTTGATAAAAGCAATTTTTTAAAAGAAAAAGATTTGCAGTGTAGAAGATAAAGTATTAGAATGACTATTAATTAAAAAATCAATTTGTTAAAAGTGTGATTGATTGTAAATTTTGTTACGTGCATATATGATTTTATAATAATTTTTTAATGGTTAAGATTTTAACCATTAATTATAAATATAATTTATCTTTTAGAATGTACGTGTTTATTTTAGAGGTCAAATCTTTAAAGCAATCTTGACTATAAATTTTATAAGTAAATAGTTTGTCGTAAAATTAGTAAATAGTTTGTCTTTATATATGAATAAGTTATTATTATTTTTTTAAAAAGTTCTTAGAATTTGTCTATTTTTCTTGGCTTGAAGAATTTAGATAACATCGAATCTAATGACTTTGAAAATTTTGTGAATGCTTATTTTAAATTAAGAAGCTATACTTATCCTAAAAAAGTAATAAAAAATTTGTAGCACAAATTAAATATCATTAATGTCAGACCACGGAAATTGAATTGTGAACGGATGATCTACCTACAGATTTGTACTATAATAAATAATTTGTTGTACTTTAAGTATTTCAAAATACCGACTCCCACATTGTTTAAATTATACTCTTTCAAAAAAATTTACAAATCAGATTCTTCATACATTTTTAAATTGAGTGATAAGAGTTGTGATGACCCTTGTAGGCATTAAGTTATAAGCTTTATTTGATTTTGTTTTCATGTTTAAGTTGAATTTGCTATGGATATGTGATAAAGGGTCTAAATTTTTTTTATTATTTTTATTTATTCATTTGCCTTTGATGTAGATTATTTAAATCTTTTTTTTTTGTTTACTTTTTTTATTGTGTTAGTGTTATGTTTATGAGATTTTTTTTCCTAAATGTCTCACCGTTTTATGAAACTTTGTAAACACATGTGACCGTGTAAGTTTGTATTTTCTTTCTTCTAAATATAGGTGGTTATTCTTTTATGAAAATACATCTTTATTCATTCTCTTCTATTTTCTTGCCTTATATTAGATTTTACCCTATTATGCTAACTAATTTTATAATATTGGACATACTATTTGAAAAGTTTATTTTATTTTTTAGATAACTTATACTATTATAAAAAAATATCAGTTTTAGAATGGATTAAAAATCCACGTAAATACACAAAAGTTTACGTTATTGAGTCGAAAAAGTGGCAGTTGGATAGCGGACACTAAATTCGTAGAAGCAACATAAAATTAGCGTCGGTTACGAACTGGACACAAATAGTATGGGTCAGACTGACGTAAAATATGTCGAATTTAGCGTGGACAGGCCAACACAAAATCTGTCAAATTTAGCGTGGACAGGCCAACACAAAATCTGTCGAATTTAGCGTAGGTCAGGCCAATACAGAAACTATCGAATTTAATGTTTTTAAAAAAAATTGAGTCATTTTTTATTTTACACTATTTTTATTTGTAATTTTATTATTTTTATTATCCACCATCAATAATTTTATTAAAGTGTTGAACAACCATTAGACCACATAAGCTTTTCAGTCATATTACGATTATCATTATACTTAATAATACAATTACAATTATTATTATTGTTATTATTAATATTATTATTATAATTATAATTGTTATTATTATTAATATTATTTAATTATCTTATACTTGACACAATTATAATTAAAACTATCTTATAATTAATAAAATCATAATTAAACTTGAAATTATTTAATAAATAATAAAATTATAATTAAATATATTATGATTGAATAACGGTTGAAAATTAAACTTAATTTTTTTATTTCATATCAATATCATTTTCTTATATTATTTATATTTTATTTTACTTTGTTATTAACAAATTTGTGTGTTATAATCAATTCAAATAATGATATTTAAATACTATACAAATATTATTATTCTCAATTTTTGACAATTTATTCTCTTTTTATATCGTATTATTAATATTTAAATAATATTTGTGTATGACTTAACATATTCAATTATAAATAACTTTAATTTTTATTCTTATGTATAATACAAAAACATAATACACAAATACAATTTAACATATATATACAAAATAAATATAATTATTTATGAACAATTTATTTTTTATCATTTTAACTCTTATTTAAGTTAATAATTTAACTACTTTTAAATATTTATAAATTATTATATAATTTCAAATGATAAGTCTTTTATGTTGCTCTACAAATTCACTCCTACTTGATAAATTTATACTCAAACGAGTACCTCTTTTGCATAAGTTTCTTAATGTTTATGTCATTTTAGATAAAACATCTTAACACTAGTGTTAAAAACTTTATTTTATATCTTAATAAATTAAATATCTTTTAACATGTTATATCTTATATTTATTCATATTTTATTTTTCAACTATCATATTTTATATTTCAATTATCATTCATTACATTTTATTATTTAATTATCATTCATTTATATTTTATGATTCAATATTTAATTAAATTTCAAAAATTATGATCAAATATTTTTTTATTAATTTTATTAAATTACAATCTTACATCTATTTTATTTATTTTTATCTTTTATCATTACTTTTATATTTTATTAATATATAATAATATTGTTATTTCATATTATATTTTAAATTTTACTATTTTTTAAATTCAATTTAGTTTTAATTATATTTTTTTTGTTGTGATTAATTTCAAATTTAAAAAAAAAATTTAAGTTAGTGTGGGCCTGACTGATGCAAAGTATAGTGTGGGCCAAGCTGTCACATCATTATTTTTTTTTTTTTAGGCTAGGCCGACGCAAAGCTTAGTGTGGGTCTAGCCTTCACAATAATTTTTTTTAATTTTTTTTTGCGTAAACTAGGCCGACACAATTCTTTTTTTTTTTAAAAAAAAAAGGAGTTATTACGAATTTTGCATGGGTCTAGTCGACACTATGTATTTTATTTTAAACATCGACGCTTTGACTAACACTATTTGAGTTGATTTTTTGGTCGACGCAAATATGTTGACGCTATTTTAACATTTTCTTGTAGTGTACAACATATAGCAAATAAGTCATTTTAAGAGTTTATTTGTTAGCAAGACAAAAATTATATCAAATATGTAATGTATAAATTTGCAAAAAGTAATATAACAGTAAAAAATTTGTATTACAATTTTAGAATTCCTAACTTTTGAATCCCTTCAAAACTTTCAAGATGTTTTAACATCACTTACTCTACCAACATTACCTTTAATCCTTTACTACTTCCTTCAATTAGTAACTTCATTGTTATAAGATCCGTTAATTTCAAGCACTTCACACACTGGTCTCATCAATTAAAACTAGTTAAAGTGAATTTCATCATCCCAAGTAATATAGGATCTGCTAACTCCTTTCAAAAGGTGCACTGGTTGATTTTTCTATATCTCTTTGTTAAGTTTGCTTTGGCATAATTTTGGTCAGCTCTTACTAGCTTTGTTTCCAAATCTTTCTCTAGCCATATGGTATTTTTCCTTTATCAATGAAGTGCTCATTTAATGTTGTGGTCTAAGTAAGATTTGAACTATGTCATTATGCAACTCTATGATCATATCTTCATTGAATCAGATCTTGTAGAAAACGAGCTTGTATATGGACAACGATTTTGAAAATATGCTAGAATGACATCCAAGTGGGTATATTGTTGTGTTAAACCTGAAGTGATTTTGTTATATCATATTAATCTGTCTAATTCATTTCACTCAGATTTGGAGACTTTGCTCCAGTGCTCTAGTATTCACCCCACCCCACTAAAAAGTACTTGGAATTGAAATCACCCCATAGTTACCATTTCTACCGTGAACTTATCTTGACATATGTTCAAGCTTTCATATTATACATTATAAATTCCATACAACACAAAATAATCCATGATCTATGAAATTTACTAAGAGTTGCCACTAACAATGTATTACAATATATGAACTATTATCCATCCCAAAACATTATGTGAATTTGGATATTCTATGTAGATGATTGTTGAAGTATAAGTGTGAGAATTCTTCTACAATATTAGTCAACATGGTTGTCAAAATTGAAATCTTACTCAAAGTGAAACATGAATCATAAATTAGAGATAATAATACAGATAGTAAAATCCTACAATTTTAAGAAATTTATATAAAAATAGAAAATCATTATATCTCTCTCAAAATTCACAATTGAATTTCATAATATATGTAAAACAATGCATCATTAGTTGTAACTCCTAGTTACATAGGAGTAACTCCTTCCTAGTTACAAAACAGTCACAAAATCATAATTTATCTATATCAAACAATCTTGTAAGTTAAATTCATAATCTGCATAGAGATTCAACTCCATCATCCCTATCTCCTTCACCATTCAAATCAATCATGTATAAATCATGACTATGTAAAGTTTCATCCTCCTCAACTTTAATTAAAACCAAATTTTCATTCAAATCTAATTCTCCATTCTGCTCATACTCATCTTTCATAATCCCCTCTCCATTAGATGAACAATCATCAATATTAATTTGAGTTGGTTTTCTTGTGTGTTTTTTCTTAGCTAATTTTGAATTAGCATAACAAAAACAACATCATTCATTTTGCTTTGTTTTAGCCTATTTCTTCTCTTTGTGTGGACCTAAACAATGTAAAGACAAATATGATAAGTACGTAGTGGACTAATAATTTTTTATAGAGGTGTATTTTAACATTAACTTACCATCTCAAAGGAACTTTAATTAAATTACATTCGAAGGAGTTACATATCAAGCTCAATACATGGATGAAAAATTTTTGGTGTTCAAGACACTCATCAGCAAATGACTCCCACCAATCTGCTAGAGTCTTTAAGTTGATTGACCTAGTAACTAATGGACAACCAAAATATTTACCTCAATTTTTGAATTCATCAATTTGAACATCAATGAGAATTTTTTCATGCTCATCCTTCACCATCCTAGTTATACATTCCATTAGACTTTGTTTCACTTCCAAATATACTTTAAATCTAAGATAAGAATACATTTGAGGGCTAAGAAAATAGCCTACAGAATGTAAAGACCTATGGTGTTACTTGTCTCACCTTTCATCAATATGCTTAACAAAGGCATATAATGTAAATCCCTTTAACTCTCTCTTTCTCTCTCTTTCTAAAACTCTTGCCTACAAGGGTTTTAAAGTGTGTGTGTGTGTGTGTGCGTGCGTGTGTGTGTGCGTTAGAGGGTTTTACAGATAACTAACCAAAATATATTACATTGAGTTACTTTTTTGTTTTCAAATTTTGAAATCATTATCCTAACAAACAAATACATAGATAGTTAGATTGAATACATTTTTTCGATAACATTGAAAGCCATTTTTATCTACCCCTTATCTTGGACCATTACTTCATAAATAAACCCCATGACTGGATTTTAATCTAAATTAACTAATCAAAGCACTTCAATTAGAGGCAAAGTACCCTTCAAACAAGTTAAGATATTCTTCCAAAAATTCTTATCCAAAACCACATCTTTAACTACTTTACCATTATTTGTTTTAACAAACATGTTGGGCTTCCCTTCATTACTAATAAGCATTCTAATTAAAGCTTCCTTATTCTCATGAAGGCACCCTAATCTTAGGTAAGATGTACCAAAGCCACAAAATATATTCCTTTTTTAAAATATTGTAATAGAGAAATTAGAGAAGTTCTTGAATAGAAAAAGGTAATATTTTTTTTTTTTTTACCTTTTAGAATTATTTCCTCATGAATTGGGATCTTCTTTTCATAATCCTCCAACATTAAGTTAACACAATGTGCAATGCAAGGTGCGCAAAGCCTTTTCCTCTTTGTAGTTTGTTGGATTATTTGTCACAACTTAAATGACATTGTATTCTCCCACCTCTTCAATAATGTTATCCATTTTTCAAAAACCTTCTCCGTTGTTTTAGATATAGCAGATACATCTATGGATTTTAGAAACATAGTTCACTTTCGATTGCTCACCAAGAAGTTTATTATTGTCCTTCTTTTCTTATCAATTCAACCATCGATCATAATTGTACATCTCATTTTCTTACATTTCTCCCTATGTGCTTGTAAAGCAAGTGATATATTTTAAACTTCCTCCTTCAAATATTTAACTCTAATCTCATGATAGGATAGAAGTTTAAATCCAAGACCATGTCTTGAAACCAAATCAAACATAACATTAAATTCTTCATTTTTCCACATTGAAAATGGTATAGTGTTGTTATAGAAGAACCTAGCAAGTGCTTGACATGCTTCCTCTCTCATACCTTTCTTAAAGATGTTGTTGATGGTAGCTTGTGTACTAAATACTATGTTCTTAGAAATATTTCTAGGATTGTTGCTTAATGTTTCACTATTTTTTCTTTTCTCACTAGCTTTTGTCGTTTCCTCCTCTATCTTAAAGCTTGATTTCTTGTTTAACTTTTGCTGCAAACCAACAACAATTTCCCACATTTCCTTCTTCACTTCATTAGTAACATCCTTACAAGCTCCAACATCTTTTGAGTACCAACCAAGTGATGCTTCAACTGATAAACTACCTTTATCATTGCCCTTTGACAATATTTGAAATAAAGTTTCGTAGTATCCTCGATAACTAAAATACAATGCTTTCAAGCTATATCACTCCTATTACCTGGAGCAATTTTTGGAGCCGTGGGTATAGAGGAGTTTGAAGTTGGATTTGAAGTCATTTAATGATTAGGAGTGCAAATTGGTTGTGGTATAGTGGAAAAAGCATAAGGAGAAAGATGGATTGGAATGCACTTTGGGTGTAATGCAGTTTGGTTTACTATAAAGGAAAAATATAGTGGTATGGTGTGGTGCGGTGAAAAAGAGCAGAGGAAGAAAGATGGAATGGACTGCACTTTAGGTGTAGTGAAGTTTGGTTTATTGTAAAGGAAGAACAAAATGGTGCAATATAGTGGAAAATGGATTGGAATGAGAGTGAGTGAAGTTTGAAAGTAAATTAAATAGTTGTAGGAAGAACAAAAGGTGTAGTGAAGTTTGGTATATTGTAAAGAAAGAACAAAGTGGTGCAATGCGGTGGAAAATGGATTGGAGTGAGAGTGAGTGAATTTTGAAAGTAAAATAAATAGTTGTAGGAAGAACAAAAGTTTCTTTATTTTGGAGAAGGAAGAGCAGCAATTGTTACGTATTATGGAAACATTTTTTCATCTATGCGGATGAGAGGAAAGAAAGGTTGTTGTATATGGGCTAGGCAATGACATCTTTTCACTTATGGAAGAGAAGGAGTCACAATTTCTGCAATTATGCAATTGGACCTTGAAAGTAAAAAAATTGGGCTTAATTTTGAGGTTACAAATTGAATCATTCATCCCAACCTAATAAAAAACCTAGAAGCTTACATAAGAGCTATCGTGAAAAGTGTCACATAGTGCAACACGAAAGACATCATGAAGAGTGTTGAGGATGTGAGAGGTTCCATACAACGTATGTCAAGGCTACAAAAGGCGCTACTTTGAGAGGCAGCGTTATGAGTAACATCCATTTCATGAGAAACGCTATTGCAAGGTATGTCGAGTACACGAAAGGTTTCGATGCCATGAGGAACGTCTCTGCGAAGTGTCGAGTTCACGAAAGATGTCATTGTGAGGGACTACTTCGCAAGACTTGCCGCTTTGCGATTTACAACACCGATCTAACAAAATATACTAAAATCACAACTTTTAGGTGACACAATATAGAAATGGTATCCCAATCGCGATTTTGAATACCATGATAGTCAGTTTATATATAGATGTTGACCAACGTACATGAGACTAAGAGCAAAAATAAATCTAACCAATCATAGCCATGCACTCAAACTCCTAATTGTATAGATGTTACCACTTTTGCTTCTCATCAAACCGCATTATACTTGTAACACCTATTCTCATTAAATGTGATTTCCATTACTAGTTTAGCACACAAATCTGCTAAGAAAATTCCTATTAAGTATTGTAGACTTTATTCTCATTAACAAACCTATTTTCTACCTTTTTCACACCTATAACTAATGCAGTAATTTTGGGTCCAAAATACTTGTCATTTGAATATGCCCCATTTCTGACCTAGTTCCCATTGTTAAACTAATTAGTTAAGGATTTTATGCGAACTACAGGACACATGCACCAATCAAAGTATGCAAAGTTCAATTTTGGGAATTTGTTTCTTAGCCAAGTCTAAACTTTTATATGTGCTAGACAAAATGTCTTTTTAGCATCTACTCACTCATTTTTAAATACTTTGTTCTTACAATTCCATATACTCCAAATAATTGCTACTCACATATACACCTCCAACAACTCCTATTCCTTTTGTCATTCATTTTCATATGATGAATTGTTAAGTTTTTCTTTGATTGATTGTGGATAACTATGCTTATTCATACCCACCTACTACATGTGTTCCACATTCTACAACTAAAAAATAAATGATGGGTTAATGTCCCATTTATGACCTAGTTTCCATTGTTAAACTAATTAGTTAAGAATTTTATGCGAACTACAGGACACATGGACCAATCAAAGTATGCAAAGTTCAATTTTGAGAATTTGTTTCTTAGCCAAGCCTAAACTTTTATAGGTGCTAGATAAAATGTCTCTTTTGCATATACTCACTCATTTTTAAATACTTTGTTCTTATAATTCCATATATTTCAAATAATTGCTACTCACATATACACCTCCAACAAGTCCTATTCCTTTTGTCATTCATTTCCATATGATGAATTGTAAAGTTTTTCTTTGATTGATTGTGGATAACTATGCTTATCCATACCCACCTACTACACGTGTTCCACATTCTATAACCAAAAAATAAATGATGGGTTAATTCCTCCCATAACTCACACATTGGACAAGTGATATTATCTAACATTATTCCCGTATTTTTCAAATTTTTCTTTGTTGTAACTCGATTTAACATAACCCTGCATATAAAGTGTTGGACCGAGAGTAATGTCTTCAGTGAAGAAGTGTTTATCCATAAGGTAGACTAAGTTTCCTTCTCTTATAAATATATGTCTCTACGTTACTTTGAAAACCCGTCTTTATTCATTCTCTTCTATTTTCTTCCCTTATCATAGGTTTTATTCACTTGTACTCGCTAATTTTATTTCACATACCATTCAAAATAATTTTGTTGTATCCTAAACAACATATACAATATACTAAAGATAAATCGTTATAAAAAATTATATCCATTGAAAAATCACCTTCTCAATTTTAGTTGACTTTATTATATAATTTTTCTTATTATCCTATAATATAACAATTTTCTTATTAATAGTTATTAATAATTGATAATTTCTGTATATTCTTCGTGTCGTATCATTAATAGAAACTTTTATTGAGTTAATATTTAGAAAAATCTTATTGAATACCTGTAGCAGTTTTAATTATTTCTTTTTTATCTACAAAGTTCAAATATAAAACATTAGAAAAGGAGTCGAGTTTAATTTCACTCAGTATAGTAGTAACAGACCGTTTATATATTTTTTATAAAAAAAAAAAAAACACAATCAAAGAAATAATGTAATAATAATAATAATAATAATAATAATTAATACGTACACTGTTATTTATTCATGGATCTCAAACACAATTATTTATATCATCAAATAACTATAACAGCAGCCTAACGAATACAATTTAATCAACGAAGCAACTACATAGATAAGCAAGGGTACGAACGGCATAAAAAATGCATACGAAAGAGTATTTAAATGAATAATGAATGTTTGCTTATAATCTAATTATCTGCATATTTATTTCAGACAAAATTATTTACATAACTGAAAACTGAAAAAGTGTGTGGAAAAAATGCAAAATTTAGTGAAAGTGAATTTCGCCAAAATGCTCATATAATACTGTTTGTGGAATATATGATTAGCAAAAGTTTCAACCCAATCCGACAAAAAAAAATTAAAAGGTATTTTACTTATATTCCACTTTAAAAAATGTATAATCTAATATATGATGCATAACTAATTAATATGATTTACAAGAAATGATACTAAAAGTAAGACATTATTTAAAATATAAATTTAAAATAAATAATATCTAAATATAATATATTGTGTGAAATGTATTAACTTATATTTGAAAAGTTATCATTCAACATTAACTGTTGAAATAATTATAAATTTTTTATATAGAATATTTTTTTTTAAATTTATGGTAGATATCACTATAAATTTTCATATATCATATCGTTTGTTCCGTGATTTTGGTTTTATACTTTAAAAAAAGACTTAATTTTTTGTTCAATTATCATTTGTGTGTGGTTTGTTTCTTTTTGTTTGCTTTGATTGAATTCTAGATCTAACTTATTCATTTAAAGTACTATAAAAAAAACAATTTAACCATTAAAATGTAAAAATAAGCATATGCAAAACTAAGGATCGAACTAAAGAAATACATATTTTCTAAAATCAGAAACTAAAATCGAAACCATTGATAAAAATTAAGAAAGGTCAAAATTACAATCTTTTAAAAAAATTAATATTATGTTATATTGGATAAGTTTGTATATGACTTAAACCCAAGCTTAAAATATACCCTATCTATTTTCTGTAACATAAGTTGACAATTGCCACACTCAACTTTATTTAAAATTAAACACCTTACGTAATCATATATGACTTTCACTGCTTACACTTTTTTTGTTCAACTTTTAGTAAAGTCTATGAAATCTTCCTCCAGCTAGAATAATTTGAAAATTCTAGCTTTTGACAAGTTCAAATCCACAGAAAAGATTAAGTCAAGGACACATAGTCACATATAAAACTTTGTTGTATCTCTGTTCATATTCTGTTTTTTTTTTTCTTTTTCCTTCTAAATAGAACAAAGTTAGGCCGCTTCTTCCTGCACCTCTATAATCTCATTATCCACTTCCATGCTCTTTTAAATGACGAAATACCCTTTGTAAAAGGATTAAAAAGGACATGAGAAAAATTACTTTTTTTAGCTTTTAGGTTTTACATTCTGGGAGATCACAGGAGTGTCCAATCCGAAGTATTTTTTATTTCATAAATAATTACCATATCGATAAAATCTGGAATTGAGATAGGGTTGTGAATTAGGTTGGAAATTTATTCTAAAATGAGAATATACATTTTAGATTGGGCTAATCCATATTTCATTATAGAAATAAAAAAGTGGAGTAATTCTTCCAATACCTCTATAACCACTTTCTACACTTTCATAATTTTTCAAAATTTTCATTAATGAAAAGATCAAAATGTCCTTCATCTACAATTTACTATGTAAAAAATTTTAAAACATATTGTGGGTTGTAATTCAAAAAAATTTCAAAAATGAATTGCGGGTTGGATTATATAACCCGCAATGTGTTTCAAAAAATTTTACAGGTTGTAGAACTCGCAATATGTTTTTTAAAATTTTTATATTGCGGATTATACATCCCGCAATGTATTTTTTTTTTATTTTTTTTTTGTTGGCGGGATGAGAATTGGCATCCATGTGATCAGTACGGAGCCAAGCGTCAATGAAGTTTCAGAAAAGGCGTGGCTCCTCGTTACACAACAACTCGCTCGAATTGAAGCAGAAGCAAGTAAGATTGGTATGGTTAATTGGCGAAAAACGAGAATGAGAATCGAAATAAAAATGGAAATGGATGGAATAAGAATTTGCCCAGCTTTGAGAAGAAGAGGAGTGCCGAACCAGTTGGAGCGAAGAGCTGCTTGAACATTTTTGGGGGTTGGAGTGTGAGCGGAGGCAAATCCGAAGAGGAGAATGAGAAGCAGAGACGCAGATCTAAGAGCCATTAGCATTAGCGTGTGTTAGGGTTTGGACATTGAGACACGAATGACATCGCAGCGTTCTCTTTGTAAGAATTTACCCGCAAGCTAACAAATTTTAAAAAAACACATCTAAGATTTGAACAACCCGCAATCTAAAAATTTTAAAAAACACATCGTGGGTTATACAACCTGTAATATTTTAAAAAACATATCATGGGTTGTACAACCTGCAATAGTAAAGATGCAGCACAAATTGTTAAGGTTGTCCAGTCTATAACGCGTTTCAAAAAGTATTAACATTGCGGTTTGGAGAACTCGCAAATTGAAAAAAAAAAATTAAAACGTACCGATGGACGAACGGAACAACCTCCTTCCTCCTCCCAACAACAGTCCTACAACAATCTTCTTCCACCTCTGTAATCTCTCTACATTGCTCTCACAACCCTAAACCTTTATCAGTATCTCAACTATGACAAACACAACACCACCTCCGAATATCCTGTACTTTTACCTTTTTCTTTTTAAGACGAAGAACATTTTGATTTTCATTATGTATAAAATGAGAATTTTAAAAAACTACAAAGGTGTATAAGGTCGTTATGAAGGTCCCGGAAGAATCACTCAAAAAAGTGTATTTTGAATTGAGCCAATTCAGAAGTTATTATCAAAGAAAAAAATATATTTTGGATTCAGCCTATCTAAAAATTATTATTCAAAACAATATATTTTAAATTGGATTAATTCGGAAGTCATTATTAAAAAAGAAAAAACATTCTAGATTTAATTAATCCAAAAGTTATTACTAAAAAAATTACATTTCAAATTGGATCAATATGAAAGTCATTGCTGAAAAAAAAATATTTATATATTCTGAATTGGATGAATCGGGAAGTTATTATTAAAAAAAAATATTTCGAATTGAGCCAATTCAAACATTATTACTAAAAAAAATACATTCTGATTGGGAAATCGAGTAAGATGATAACTTAGTTTTTTTAATCTATGTTTAGGGGTGAAGAGAAGCACAAGAGTATATTAAATTATTTGAATAGCTTTTAATCATTTTATAATTAATATGAAGGTGCAGGTTGAGAGTATAGAAGTGCAGGAAGAAGGCGTCTAAAAGTTAGTTAGAGATAGATGACATTTGGGTAATAATTATTCTGGCCCAGGACTACGGAACTTGTTTGACCCCAATTCAAATTGAAATAATTTAAGAGCTGCTTTCTGCACGCACATTTTTCTCGTCACAACACCTTTGTTTATATTTTGGACTTTTTTAAATATCTAAACATAGTTACACTTTTATTCTTGTCTCAATTAAATTTTAAATCTTTTATAAATTTAAATACTTTTAATTCATTTTTATTAAAAAATTTAATTTATTTAATATTTGACATGATAATTATTTTTATTTTCTTATCTTTAACTTGTCGATATTTTTTTATTTTCTTTTACTCGTGGATCAATTCATTTTTAGAAAGAAAAAGAGTAAGTTGAAAGAAATTGGAAAAAGAACGAACAAAAATCACTTAAACAAAATAAAAAAATATTTTAAAATTTTAGTAAATAAAAACAAACTTTTTTTATAAAAATAAATTAAAAATGCTCAAATTTATAAGTTTCTTAAAACTTAATTAATATTTTTTCATTTTACTTTTAGTTTATTTTCAAGTTTTCATCATACAAATTAGAAATACCAGAAATGTTTTCCTCTTCTTTTTATACAAATATTTAAAAACAAAAAGTAATATCACATTTTTATCGTGAAAAATGTTTCCTCTCTATTTACATCCTTCTGCCTTCTTAATAATCTTTGTTTTTTTCACCAATTCGCCACTATGTTGTCTTTTTCGCCCCTTTTGTGATTGTAAAAAAAATTTAGAAGACAAATTACTAGAGTATGTTTTATATTCCAAAACTTGATCTGATTTCTGAAAACTATTTTCCAGAACGTATTATTTTATATTTCAGAAGGAATTTGTTTACATTTTAAAAACTAATATTAAAAATGTAGCATTACACTTCGAAAACTATTTTCCGTAAGTTTAGATATTTTGAAAATAATCCCGAATGGAGAAAGTAAAACGCTCCCATTGAAACCACCATTAACGCAATCAAAGAAAAAAACAGATATGCTAATCAATTTTTTTTGAAAAATGCATCTTTGTATCTTCATATTTTCACGATAATAAGAAAATAATATAATTAATAAATTTAATTATTATAATAATTATTAACATAAAAATAATCATTGCGGGATTCTTTTATCAAGCCAAATAGAATTATAAAAATATGTATAAGGAGTACTTGAATCTATGTATAAGGAAACTCACAAACTGGGAAGTGTATAATGTTAATGCATAGAAGATGATTCATAGACCAATCAGAAAAGAAAAAGATTTTTTTTTTTTATCTTTCTTGAAAGCTACATTCATTATATGAAGATTATGAGACAAAAAATAAAAAAACTACCGTATTGTATCAAAGCATATCAAACAAAAACGTTTTGATATTCTAGTACCAATGGGAGAGTTATATGTGTTGATTAAAGGAGAGGATTAGCCAAAACATAATGTTTTGTTGGATATCGTCATGATTTGTATCATGTAATACTAAGTGTTTAGATCTTTTTGTAGATATGTTTTGTGGTAGTAAACACTTCATACACTTATGCAATATTTTTTTATAAGAATTGGAACATCTTTTATATTTTATATTATTTTTATTCTTTTAGCTGAGAAAAAAATAAATAAATAAAACCTAAAATCTTATATGTTTTTTCGCTGTGGTGAAAAAACAGTGTTGTGTAAAATGGAATTAAGAATCAAGTATTCTTGCTCAATGGTCCTTGAAAGCAAAAACAATTATAACATAAATATCAAATGTAAAATGAAAACATGTTGGAAAACAATAGACCTCTAGCATTTTTTTTCAACTTATTAACAAAGGGTATAACCAATAACTAATTTGGATAATGATAACAACATTTTTCTTTCTCCAATTATCCTTCATTACAATTTGGTAATCAACAATTTTTTATGCTATAAAAGATATTGTAGATATTGATGTAGTGAATTCTTTTCAAGGTGTGGTGTCTATTGGTTATAGACATTGTTTACTAGTTAGAAGCATCATACGTTAAATTATAGATATGTTTAATAGGAGTATTTGATAGTTGTTGATGTGCCTAATAGTATAGACATTTGATGACTTATCTATATTAGTGACTCAAATTAATCTTTATTTAAATAAATTATGTTTATTTATAGAAGGTTGGACATATTGTTTTAATGAGGGTTACTAAAAGATAAAGATGTTTCCATTTTGTGAACAAAGTGTACTTGAAAAGTAATATAGGCAAAGTTTTCTTATAGGTTGCAGAAGATGAATGTCGTATTGACTATCCTCATATAGATTATTAGGGGTTAGCAAAAGTTTCATTTTTGAAAGGTGTAAAGTACTTTTTGTCACTCATTGATGATTACTCAAGACTCACATAACTATATATATATATATATATATATATATATATATATATATATATATATATATATATATATATATAT
>Ga0099825_1003858_pt1 | contig 19841 bp, 9 predicted proteins | sample SiratroredBW_FD_76838 | JGI IMG/M metagenome (GOLD analysis project Ga0099825, IMG submission 76838) | Root nodule microbial communities of legume samples collected from California, USA - Siratro red BW | ecosystem: Host-associated > Plants > Roots > Nodule | place: USA: California | collected... | reverse complement strand
TCTAATGTACATTTATTTAAACATATTAGAAAAATAATCTTGAAGTATAATTCAATCTCATTCTTATAAAGTTAGTTAGTCTATAAAATAAAATTTATATTTATTTATATATTCTTAATGAATAAAATTATATATTTAAAATATTTTTATTTTAATATTATTTTAAAAAATAAATATTAAATTTAATTTAATATTACAAAACAAATTTATAAAATATAGTTCATATTTATTTATATATATATTATATTGTTAAAAAATTTTATTTTTAGTTAATGTAAGTTTTTCAACATATATATTAATATATAGACCGTAAATTATAACTGTAAAAAAATATTTTTTAAATTTGAACACATTGTATAAATGAAAAATCTAAATTTTATAAAAATAATATAGTATAAGGCTATCTACCTAAGCCTTTATTATTTATATATATAATGATATCATCCATGGATTGGTTTGGAATTTGGATGAGACGAAGAGTTACGTACTTTTTTGTTTGGATAAGCGAAACACGACACTCGGACAACCTAGCATTGGACAACTATTCAGGGAGACAAATTCCTCAAAAGCCTTACACATTAAGATTGTCTTTGCAAAACCACGCCTTTTCTCTAATTATTTTCTCGAAAAACTTCTAAAGCTGTATTATGTTATAACAGTTTACATTATAAAAAAAATTCATCTTAAATATATTTTAACTTTTACATATTGAATTTATATAATGATTTATTTGATCAAGAAACAAATAAAAACGTTAAATTTTAAGTTCAATTAAAATAAGGGCGGATCTACGATTTGAACAGGTTGAATAGAAAAATCCAGATTAAAAAAAATAATAATTAAACTATTCACATAAACTACAAATTATACAAGTGATCCATGAGTTTTACTCAAGTACCCCCACTCTAATGAGTACATACTCTAGTAAAGCACTTTCCTTGTATCTTAGTCCATTAATTATTTTTTTTTTATTTTTTTTCATCTTTTTATATATTAGAAGAGTAATATATAATAGATTAAAAAAATTAATATTGTAAGTTGAGTTGTGTATATTTGTCACCACAATGATGAGAGAACAGTATAAACCTTTTAATTACATGTAAAGTGAGAAGCCACGTGGGATTTTCTGTAGTTTTCTTAACAAAGTGAGGGAGCAGTTTGCAGGGCATGCTTGGCCACTTCATCCAAAGAAAAAATAAAAAAGATTCTTTTTTTACCATAAAACTTCTCTCTCATAATTCCATAAGCCCACTTTCTCTCTCAACTCATCCCTTCTTCACTTTCCCTCTTTACTCATCTGTGGAACTAGCAAAGCCAATTAGCAAAAAGTTTCTACAATCCAAAGGGATCTGTTCTTAGCTTTTCTGCTTGGCTTTTGAAGGTTTCAACTTTGTTATTTTCTGAGAATTTCCATCTGGGGCCTTCACTTAGCCACTTTCCATACTTGTGATCTTGCTTTTGTGTCACTCATTCACCTTTTATGTTTTAACTAAACTTCTTATCTTTTGATGAGCTAATCTTCTGCTATCAAAATCTTTTCAGTCTGTTGTTCAACTATTTTTCAGATTCTGCTATTTCCAGCATGCAAGCCTTGGATTCCCATGGCTGGTTGCAGAATCAATCAACAAACTTGTTGAAACCCAGGAATAAAAAAAGCAGCTTTGGGGTTCTGATTTGACATACTCTTACAAAGTAGCATATATTTGATTTTTTGTATTGGTGCTGATTCTGGTTATCTTGTTTAGTTTTTATGGAGTTGATGGGGTGTGGAAGGTTTAGGGCGTGCCTTGTTCTTGTGTTGTGTACTGTACTGTTAGTGAGTCTAGTGAGTGGGATTGGAGTTAATTGGGGCACACAATTAACACACCCTTTGCCATCGAGCACTGTGGTGAAAATGCTGAAAGACAATGGTATTCAGAAAGTGAAGCTTTTTGACGCTGACCCTGATATTTTAAATGCTCTAAAGAAGTCTGGGATTCAGGTGATGGTTGGTATACCAAATGACATGCTCTACAAATTGGCCAACAGTATGCAAGCGGCTGAAAAATGGGTTTCCAAGAATGTTTCAGCATATGTATCATCTGGGGGAGTGGACATCAGGTAATTTACCCCTTTCTCTCTATTGACTGGTTTATCTTGAGTTCGACCATTGCATTATGCAGCTCACAACTTTGAGCCTGGATGCATGTAATTGATTTATTCGGCTATGTAATTCTGCATTTCATGTTGTGCATGGACTTTGTTAAGCTGAGTTTGGAGATTTTGTTAATGTCTGTGTTATTTGGATTAATGGTTTAGAGAAGTAATACAGTAGAGCAATTATAGAAGAAATCATTACAAAGAAACTTTCAAAAGATGGAAATTACTTGTCTTTCCTTGATTCAGATTTAGTGAAACACCAGGCAGAATTCTTTCCAATGTTTTTGGCATCATTAAAAGTAGAATTGATGTGATTTTGTTTAATAGAATTGACTTGGTCTGATTAAGAAATCCGTTCTAGTTGATTCGATTTAGAAATCAAATCTGGTCAAGTTTGACTGATTTTCTATATGGACAAAAGGTAAAAGGAATAGTGAGTTCTTTGAGTTGTTATCTATTCTTTGCTTTCATGAATGGCATTCTATTAATCTCTGGAAAAAAATGGCATGCCTTCTTCGTTTACAAATGAATAGATCTTGCTATTTAAAACTATGGAGTTGGTGTTCAAATATCATTTTTGTAACATGATCTTCGCAGAAATGTTTCATCTATATTTATGCAAGTCAATGTAAGATAAGGTGTTGTTCTTCTTCGGCCCATATTATCCAACATGAAAACTTGCATACAAATTCTTATTCTTACTGAACAGGATTTTATGGTCAGTCCACTGCCTTTTCATATCTCTGATGAAATTGCCAGTCCTAAATTAGTAAATTGTGCATGTTATCTTCATGGATGTACTTTTTCTAATGCGTGTACTACTAATGATCCTCCTTTTCTTGAGAGTACTCCTGTCTTGACTTAAGGTGCTGTTGTTTGCGTGTACTGAATTGATTATAGTTGTGCAAGAGCTTTCAGATATGAAGCTACGCTCTTGTCCACTAGTATTAGGCCATAGGCAACGTTTGCAATGTCTTCAAAATTTTGTCAGAGCTCAAGTGTAGTAAGATCTCATATGGTGTTAAGATTGAAATATTTGCTTTCTGAAGGACAAGAATCAAGGAAATCTGTGACTTCCACTTCAGAAATGATTATTTCCTCACTTGTCAAACTATTCACTATTCATATGTCACTGCTGCAATTCCTACTTTTTCTCAAACAACATTTCTTGTAATTTTTTTAAGGTATGTTGCAGTGGGAAATGAACCTTTCTTGTCAACTTACAATGGTTCATTTGAAGCCACAACACTTCCAGCTCTTCAAAACATCCAAGCAGCTCTTGTGAAAGCCAGTTTAGGCAACCAGGTTAAAGTCACAGTCCCTCTAAATGCTGATGTGTATCAGAGTGCACAAGTACCCTCTGATGGTGACTTCAGGCAAGACATCCATGATCTCATGGTGGAGATTGTCAAGTTCTTGAGCCAGAACAATGCTCCGTTTACCGTGAACATCTATCCTTTCATCAGCCTCTATGCAGATCCCAATTTTCCTGTTGATTATGCCTTCTTCAATGGCTTTCAATCCCCCATAAATGACAACGGAAGGATCTATGACAATGTGTTTGATGCCAACCATGATACTCTAGTATGGGCACTGCAGAAAAATGGTTTTGGAAACATGCCTATAATTGTGGGAGAAGTTGGGTGGCCTACAGATGGAGACAGAAATGCAAACCTTCAATATGCGCAACGGTTTAACCAAGGCTTCATGTCGCGCTACATGGCCGGAAAGGGGACACCAATGAGGCCTGGTCCTATGGATGCTTACTTGTTCAGTCTCCTAGATGAAGATAGCAAAAGCATTCAGCCAGGTAACTTTGAAAGACATTGGGGGTTGTTTTACTATGATGGACAAGCCAAGTACCAGCTTAACATAGGATCAAGAACCAATGGCTTAGTACCTGCAACTGGGGTAGCATATCTGCCCAAAAAGTGGTGCATTTTGAAGCCCTCAGCAAACCTCAATGATGACCAAGTGGCACCTAGTGTGTCTTTTGCTTGTCAAAATGCAGATTGTACAAGTCTTGGATATCAAACTTCATGTGGTAATTTAGATGCTCGTGGTAACATTTCTTATGCATTCAATAGCTATTACCAAGTGAATGACCAGATTGACAGTGCATGCAAGTTCCCTGGCCTTTCTGTTGTCACTGACAAAGATCCTTCCACTGGAGATTGCAAGTTCAAAATCATGATCCAGACAGATTCTGCTGGCCTGCATGGGAATGGCAGAATTTGGCATCTCAGAATAGTACTCTTGGCACTTTTGTTTTTCACTCTTCTGTGACACTAAGATTCTTGGTTTTGTTTTTATTTTTGGAGATGTAGACAGCACTTCATTTTTCATATTCAACATGTGTGTTGGAGCTAATATATGAAAAACTTGTTGAAGATCACAGAAACTGCTTTGCAGTGTTTAATAGTTGGCAGCATTTGTTTTAAAGTGACTTTTTGGTTGTATTTCTTTCTAAGCCATTGTTTTGGGATGAGATTCTCTAGAATAGAATTTTTGGTTTGGTTGTTATTGAACTTTTTTTCTAAAATAATAATCTATGAAATTAGAGAGTTTAGTAATCTTTCACTCAATTTTCTCAGAATTTCTTTTAGAAAATACTTTTAATCTCCTGTAGCAACTGTGGGAAACATTTATTCTCATGCAAATGTAAAGTTATCAACTTGAAATTTGGATCATATGCAACTCAATATGAGACTTTAAAAGGGAATATTATTGAGGTGTTGAAGAATTATAAGATGAGTATTAAAGATCAAAGAATTTTGGATAAGAAGTGAATAGAAATGGGGTCGATGAGACACCTAAGAAAGTCTTTAAGAAACTGCTAAAATGAACTTTTAACTAATTAAGTAGACATAGGCGGGTTGCCAAACTAAGTTCGTCCATTATAATAGATGGGATAAAAAAATTATTAATATATTTTGACTTATTAAAAATTTAGTTAATATTTTATCTATTTAATAAAATTTCATTTATAAACAACAACAATGACATAATACTCTTATGTTGGTTGGAAGCAAGGCATAATTTGCTAGTAAGAAGGTAGAGGTAGAAAAAAAAAAAAAGGTTAAGATTTTATATACAAATAGAGGTATTTCTCTTTTATATTTCTTACTATCCATAGAAGCGCAAGTAAAAAGCCAAAGCCAACTTTTTAAAAGTATAGACTAAGCCACAATTTAAATTCCAATATTTACATTATCCCAAGGGTTGTTTTGGAAACAAATTAATTAAGGGCGAGTTGTAATATTGATTCTCAATCTTATCAAAAAATGAAATTACTAAAAGAGAAGGTCCCGTGATGAAAATATTTTCATAAATAATCATGAAGTTTTTTTTTTTGTTTTAATACTTATAATAATAATAAGCAATTAAGATAATAATAAATAAAACAATTTTTTCACTCATTTCTTTCTAGTTAAACCATTTTTATTTTTTTTTACTTATTTCTTACTTCTTTCTCTTTTTTCCCCCTCTCTTGTTTCTTTTATACATACCAAAAAGGGAACATTAACTTTGATAGACAATGATCATGATCAAACCTTTATAATTATACTTTATAAAATTGGTATTCTCTTTCATCTATTTGAACTGTTCTTGGTTTGTGTAAAACAAACTAAGATAACAAGTATAAGTATAGTATTAGACGAGAAACCTACAGAGGATGAGGTTAAAAAGGTGATAAGAAAAGTGCAATGAAATTAGATTAATTTTGGACAAACTTTTCTATTAACAACTGTAGAAAGAGGAAAATAAAAAATAATCAATTTTTTTCACAAATTAACTTTGTGGCAACTTGCATTTTTTTAAAAAATTACTTTCAAGCTGTACATTAATTCATTTTAACTTTAAAAATTTGTTTATTTTCTTAATCTTCTTTTTCATATTTTTGTTTTAAAAAAACTTGTACAAACATATTCACATCACCTTTTTTTTACATATAAAAAAGGAACTGTTTTCATACATGCATATATCTCTATTCATAATTATATATTACTCATACATATTATCTAGTACAACAGAATCCTATCATATTGAGCTTACAAAGCTATAAACAAAAGTTTTCATAGTTGAAACAAATAAAATATAAAATCTCCTAGCTTCGTGTGAAACTCCTAATAGAATTTACAACTTTTTTTTTTCTCATACCAAATAAGACCGTAACAGTTGTTCTAAGATAAAAATACAGACAATAATAAACTAATTTAAATTAGTTTCAATTGTAAATACACATGCAAATTTATAACACCAACACCTTTCGTTATAATTTATCACTAATCATCACACAAAAGTTTTAGATCTAAATTTACAATCCAATAAACTCACACCACTTAACTAATTATACTATATTCATTCTAAATATTATTGGTAGACAAACCTCATATCCATGATATGTGTAATTCACTACAATCAAATCAAACCAAATCTAACTTATTAATTTCTAAGTATCGTTTGTCTACACACAAACCTCAGTTACAATTGATATAAAACAACACAAACACCTTCCAAAAAAACTCGATGTTCCACTAGAAAATATCACCTCACTCATAGTAAACATCTTTTGTCTACCTCAACTCCATATTGCACAAATAATTCTACGATCAAACATATATAACAATAGACTAAAAACTCTTCTTTACCTTCTCAGTCTGATATTTTAATGTATCTCCTTTCAATACCTCTAATTGATTTAATACACTATTTGACCTCAAATCATTTGATCCAACAATATATACTCAATTTAATACCTTAAATATAATTATTCAAATACAAGCTCAAGAATCTTCAATATTACATTATCAAATAATTAGAAACACATAAATTGATCAATTGAACATAAACACATTAACTTCACTATCAATTCATTCATCAAATCCTATTTCAACCCATATATCAATTTCATACATAGATAAATATTTCCAATTATATACAAATAATATATCTCAAATATAGCATACCATAGCTTGGTGGATTTAAATAAGAAATTAGTTCATTGCTTTCAAGTTGAGATTTGATGGGAAAATTATGCTAAACTAGCCAAAACAACAAATTTCACAATATCTCACACAGACAACATAACAAATGTAAATTTAATATTTTCAAAAATTTTAATCAACTAGAACATTCAACAATAAACAACATAATATTAATTTCAAGCAATTTGTTGAAGGTCAAACGTCCTAAAACTCAGTCAAACACAATTTAATTTGCGCAAAAATAAATCTCACATCACATTTGTTGTCGGAGTTTACACTCTTAGTCTTATTTATTTATCATTTATCCTAGCGTTACAACACCAAAACACAATACTAAAAACAACACAAAAATATCTTTTTATGTTGTACAATACTTAATCAGACCAAAACTATATCAAAATCATCTCTAATCTCAAAAGTTTACATAAACCATATTCACATTTCCAAATCTCCTCCTACCTTTATATATTACAATGAAACATCACCAAATCAATCAAAACAAATAAAAAGATAAACTAGTTGAGAGAATAACATTTCTCTATATTGCCAGAGTTGGTAAAACTATAAGACATTCACATATTGGGTTGAAGAATTAAAGATATGTAGATTTAGAGTAAAAGAAATTTCCTATTAGTCGAATGCTAATTAGTTAAAAATGCTTCATTCTTAGTTACTTTCTAGCTACTAAGATCTCTTTGTGAAAAAGATAAGAAAAATGGTTTCAGAAATTTCAAGAGATGTCGAGAAAAACAAACCTTACAAAGTGAACAAGATTAATCAAAGAAGAAAAAGAAAAGGACCACGGGTCCTTACAACCAAGGTGCAACTTTATGTTACGTTAAGGCTTGCCCTTGTCTTATAATTTAGTAATTTTTTTATTAAAAAAATGCACTACATTATTTATTTAATAATATTATATAAACATAGCATTTGAAATCAATAGTAATGATGAATGAATTCTTTATTGCAAATAAAAGATGCTTCCAGCTGTGGACCTAGTCACTTTCTCATATAAATGATGCTTCTATCTAGTGTCACTTTCTCAGATGCATTGCTTTTTGAAACCAACATAATTACATAAATTAATAACACTCGGATACATGGCTCAAACATTCAACAAATGTCAATGGTCTTTCTTTCACGGGTTGCTAATTATACAACTAGCAACACACTTTCTAATATTCTTTTTTAACACTACTATATTCTAAAATTCATAGAATATCATAATTTCATGTGTCATACTTCTTAGTGAATGAGCTCACTCATAATTTTCCAATTTTCAATAAACTTTAACTAACACTGGAGAGTATTAGAAGGAGTGTATTAGAGAGAGAATTGCTAGCACTTCTCATCATACAATCAAAGCAGCAAGAATGGAAATTCTGCTTCGACACAACACATGATGCTAGCTATCAGCGTCAGATAGTTCTATCCGGAGAGTGTTTTGGTTGTATATTATATCATCACTCTTCTACATTAATGGTTTAGATATAATTGTACTAATGGATGGAATGTTAAGTCCCTATATAATTGTCCAATGATTCTATAAGCAAATCCATCGGCACTGGCTTGTTTCTAACACCTGTTAAATATTTGCTTTATGTATTGCATGTGACTTTATTTTTCTGTTTTAGTTTGATAAGTAAATAAATTCATAATAGAATGACACTTTTATTTGAGAAGCTAGGCAGTCAGTTACTACTTCTCATTGAGAAGCAAGTCTATTTAGTTATTGATAATTATATCACTTAATTTATCAGTATGTTTTTGCTCTTTCAATAATTATAAATGTAAATGTTGATCAATAAAATATTACATTTTTTCCACCACAGTTCCAACAATTGGCATCAAGAACCTCTTCTTAGACGACCTGTAGAATGGATTTTGAAGCAAATCTTTCCCAAACTACTCTTTCTATGATTGGGAAAACCATGACCTTTGAGCAGTAAAAATGGTGTCTTAACTGGAGGCATTTGCTTTCTTGGAAGTTGTGAAAAAAGATTAGGAAACAAGGATAGAAAAACAAGGAAGGCAAAAGCAAAGATGTGTCTTTTTGTCAGAGTTTCTCGGATCATCTTCACAATAATCATGACTTTCAAATCAGCAAAAGAAATTTGGGATTGTCTGAACGAGATATCTGGAAATCAAAGAACACAAAACATGTTGGTGCTTAATTTAGTGAGGGAGTTTGAGTTACAAAGGATGAAAAATTTTGAGACAATCAAGAAATACTAAAACAAATTATTGGCTACTGTAAATCAAGAGGAGGAAGACCAACTGAGTGGCCACTTGTTTGCGGCAAGTGCAACCAAATGGGACAAGAAACTGTGATTTTCCACAACAAAAATCACCACGGTGAAGAGGCTTAGACTGTTAATTAAGAGGAGGAAGCCCAACTCTGTGGCCACTTGTTTCTTTTAGCCGTAAATCAAGTAAAAGTTGCTTGACTGGTAGTGGTGCACCAATCACATGACCTTTGAAAAAGCACTCTTCAGAGATTTAAGGGCAACCAATGTTACCAAAGTCAGAATTGGCAACGGTGGTTATATATCAATTGAAGGAAAAGGGGTACTACAATCACAAGTTGTGCTGACACAACTTATTTTTTATGTTCTTTTTGTTCTTAGAATTGACCAAAACTTATTAGGTATTGGTCAACTTACTGAACGAGGATTTTAAAGTTATTTTTAGAGACAAATATTGATTGATTAAAAATGCAGCTGATCAAGATATCTTCAAGGTGAAAATAAAGGGAAAAGTTTTGCTCTAGACCCATTTGAGGAGGAGCAAACTATTTTCTCACTCAAGGAAAATCTCACAAAAATTTGGCACAAGAGGCTTGAGCATTGTCATCATCAAACGAAGGATTGCTACAGTTAAGCGAAAAAAGGTTGACACTTGATATTCCTGAGCTTGAGGATAAATTTAAAATTGCAAAGCCTGTCAACTTGGCAAGAAAAACAAAAAAATGTTTTCCTAAGGCAAGAAGTTGCAACTGATTCACACAGAAGTTGTAAGACCTCAAGGAACACCTTCATTGAAAGGAAACAACTCATGCCTTGTCTTGTGAAGATATTTAAGAGATGACGATGGTGTTCAACCAAGGACATCATGAAGTCTTCATTTGTCAAAAGAAAATGGAGGAGATTTTGAAGAAATTTAAACTTGAACGTAAAGAAATGAGCACTACTGTGATTCCAAAGGAAAAACTTTGTAAGGAATATGGAATAAAGATGTACCAAACATATTTAAGAAGCATGATTGGTTGCATGATGAATCTTACAGTCACTCATCCTGATATCCTAAATTACATAAGCATTTTGTCTTGGTTTATGCATTTCACAAATGAAAAGAGCTTCAAAGTAGCAAGAAGGGTGTTTGGATATGTCAAAGACATGCAATTTTGGCCTTAAGTACAAGAAGATTGAAAATTTCAACACTAACCATTTGATGAATTGTGATGGTACTATCAAGTTCGTTTGTACCCCTTGCAACCAAACAGTTGGTGTCATCTCACATAGACATTTCATTATTTAACTGGACAAAAAGTTAAACCCAAAACAAATTTACAGTTTAAAAAGAAAATCAATAAGAAAAACCATTTAAATTCTACAGAATTATAAAGTATTTTAAAGGTACAAAAATCTCACTACATTACGATCCATTTTGAGAATTAGGTGAGTGCAAGAGGCCCCAGATAAAAAAGGCCGTACTGTATATTCAAAAGTTGAAGATCATGATTCTATTTGGCGTTACTTTTATGTATTCGATTTCAAGGCTGTACACATATGGTTTGAAAGCATGATCATAACTTCTGTGTCTATTCATTTACATCTCCGAACTTGAAAATTAACATTGCTATGACCACCTACATACCGTACAAGTGTCTAACTTAATTCATGATATCATGTAGTAAGTAGTAACCAGTAAGTGCTGCCATCACTTTAGGTGTTCAAGAGCAATGAGGAAAGAAAATTTAATGTTGACAATGATGTACCATGAGAGTGAAATTATGTTACTTTGACATTCATTCCAAGCTTCCGAATGTAGTCTCTAGATCTTATGTCAGCCTGCACTTCAAACAGAGGTGTAAAGAACTGGATACTTTTGATTTCCAATAATTGGAATACACCAGTGATTTATTTGTTTTTTTATGAACAAAATGTTTCAAGCAAAAGATGTATGATGGAAAGCATAACCAAGTAAATTATCTAATCAAAGTATTAAGCAGCAAATGGGGAAGTGGTAAATTAATCTAGCTACAAGCATCTGCCACCATGAACTTTTTTAATAAAGTATTAATAAATGAGATAGAGAAACATTTAATGCATTGCCAACCCAGTAACCTGTGAGTGAAGATTGAGTTCAAGCAAGTGCGGGAGAACAAGAAGTGCAACCCAAAAAGAGTAAAAGAAATATACTATATCTTTGGACTATAACATAAGCTGCAAATTTCAAGTAAATCCTAAAGTACAAAGTGGCCTATTACAATAAGCCAACAAAAAATTCCATAAAAGAGTCAATATTAGCTTTATAGAAGATAAAGGATTAAAAGCAAAAGGCAGAAATAATTCCTTTACAGGTCTGGTTAGTGTATTCTTTCTTTAATTTCATTGTGACAAGAGAAGTATGTATTATATATCTATTTGAAATTAAGTAGGCATTAAATGCTTTCAAATGGAAGATAGTTTCACCTGTCTAATTGGCTCAGGCACCCGAAACTTGCAGGTCTTTTGAACAATCGTAATGGCAGTCTGAAGTGATATCATGTGACCAATTGATATAAATATTGGCTTTATAGATCCCTGTGTAGATCTCATGGCCTGACACAAGTGTAGCAAGAAAATAAAATGTTAGAGCTCTGCTAATCAATATATCAATAAAAATGCTTAAAAACAAAACTGGACTTAGCAGCTTTTGTAAGTTATAAAACACAACTGGAGTTAGCAGTTTTTGTAAGTTATGCATGATAACATTTAATAAATTGCTCTTCGTGAGTATGATAAAGTCTTTTGTAATGGCATACATCATTATTACAAAAAATAAGGTTAAGTAGGGTACCATTAGTTCAAGTTCTTACCGCTCCCCATATACGTCCAGAACAACCCACCAAATTAATAAAATCTTTCGAAGAGTTTTCTCCAGCACCAAGAAGTTTTCTCACTGTTGAATGAGTAAGACCATCCACATGATGCAACTGGAACATATAAAGAATTCAGGAACTTATTCAGTATTTCTTGTTCTTAACTATAAAAAAATAACTACAGAATCTCTAGAGAAACAAGTCAAAATCTATTGAAGGGAGATATGAGACGAGAGATCAGTAAGTGATAATATCAATACTAACATTCTTTCCAATCCCAATTGTTGGGAGATTGGCCTCAACTCCAATATGACAGGCCAGCCCAAAACCTGCAAAAGTTAAAGGCTTAGAACATTTCTCTGTTAAACACAGGTAGCAACTGAAAATTTACATGTTATATTTAATAAATTATAACATATTCATCAGAAGAACTTAAAATAACTTCAACTTTCTCAGAAGATAGTTCCAATTGATGAGAAAATAATTAACATTGGAAGTTGAGTCATAAAAGTCCTTTGGTTGGGATGGATATAAAGTGTAGCCAGAAATGGTTCATCAATGGGAGTGATTTTCTTGTGAGTGAAATCTAGCACTTAATGGCTTTTGGCAGTTTTCAGTTATACCAAACATCAATTGCTATTCAATGTTACGAATTGATCAAACATTAAAACAACAGCCAAACATTATATTAAGTATGGAAAATGACTGGTTCAATACTCCTTTTTAGTTTAACAGACCAGTAAAATATAAGAAACAATTCCTCACATGAAAGCGGTTAGATTTCTATTTCTGACGAAAATTGAGTAATAATAAGAGTACCTTTGTAAATATCATATTCATAAAAGCTAAGTAACTTCTTCTAAATGACATTTTTAAGAAAGGAAAAAATTATTCAATGAAAGTGCGTGACTCTTATATCGGGAATGCATATTATTCGTCTGTAAAAAGCACTTGCCTCTGGGATGAAGTATTCCATTTCCATCAACCATTAACAGCTGTTAACAACCATCAAATAACCTATTCAGGAGATGAAACTTAGGTACAAAAACATCATAGATTGCTATTAAAACAATTGCCAATCTGTTAAAATTCTGCATATCTGAGTTTTTAGTGCAGCTAATAGGATTGGCACCAGCAATGTGAGTACTGAGTAAAATAAAACGAGCAAGTTTCAAAAGTACCAAATTCATACGTATTTTTCTTGATGTAATAAACAACATTACCTGAGGGTAGAAAGGATTATCACTCCTTTTCATTTTCTCTAGAAGCTGTTGAAGAACTGGGGCCTAAAATTATAGGACCAATCAATATAATAGCTGAAACAAACATTTTAGAAACTACAACAACAAAGAAGCCCTTTCTACAAGGTAGGGTGGACTTATAGTTAAATTATAAACTTCTGGATCATTCTTAATTCTTTCTCCTATAATTTTTCTCAGTCTCCCTTTGTCTCTAAGAAGCCAAGCAACCTACCTTCTATCTGATTTAATCTCCTTACTGAAAGAATTCTACTGGTCTCCCTCATGCATGCCCAAAAACACCAAGGGGAGAATCTATCTTCTTTCTACCATACATAGATACAACCCCAACCTTTTTCCTTGTAATGCATTCTTTAATGGTAAACAAAATTTAGAGAATGAGACGGTGCCCAAATCTAAGATAGGAGAATCTCCAAGCTCAAAGAGGAACCTACATTTACCTCATGCCATAAAAAATAGTAAAAATCAACATTTAAAGAGATTCTAATGGATTTATGGGGTTTGGACCAAAAACCTTGTACAAACTAGTCAAACCCTCCACCACTAACCTGACCCCATTGGGTTCAATTCAATCTTATCTTAATATAGCATCATGACTCATCATAAAATAAAAAAAAAAAAAAGTTGGTCATATTTCAAAATTATCAAATAGAAAGAAAAGAAAAAGAACCTCTCTAAACGCAAGGAAGCCGGGCACATAAGGGACTTGAAGAGTGACAAAAGAGAAGTCATGATAGAGAAGTTGGAGAGTGTGGAAGTCCAACACCACAAGGGTGCCACATGCCTTTGATGGATCATCCTTTGAAAAGCTAATGTCAACCCCACCAACGTATCTCAATTCTTCTCCCTTCTTACCTTGTGAGGCGCCTTTGGAGGATAACTTCCATGAGAAAGTGTCCTCTGTGATAAGCTTTTCCCTGAGAATGTCTTGTGTGCTGAAAAACGTGATGGATGTTAAGGATTGAAAGAAAGAGAATAGAAAAGTTTGAATTTTGGGAATGTAGAATTGTAGAGACGTAACGTTATCCAAGTGTGATGATCTTGCGACTGTGATGGTTCTTCCGGTGGTTCTTCCATTGCTTCAAATCAGAGCAACAGAAAACTGAACTCTTTCTCGTACCCTGTCCTACTCGCATGTCCATCCCCTCACCCTCATGTTGGGCCGGATACCTCTAGGCCGAAAAGTGGACAAATTCTTCCTCCACCCCCATACCCTATTCCTGCACCCAATACAAAATTTTAATTTCACAACTATCCTTATTAAAATTACTAAAATACCCTTTTTTTATTAAATAATTTTGAGAACCGGACAGTCTGACGTCCGGTTCATAAATTGTTAACCGGATGAACTAAATAGGAGGTGTCATTTGGTTTATAAGTTGTGAATCAAACGCCATCCCGTCTAGTTGTCATAAGGTAAAAAGAATTGCAAACCGGATGAGTGGTAGGTGGACTTCATCCGGTTTGTAAATTTGTAAACTGGATAAGGGTGCCATCCAGAATAGTCTCTTCATTTGTTGCTGTGTTTACTTCTCATTCCAATTTCCAACCCCAACCCCATCTTAAATGAAGAGTCTCTCCTCTCTCCTGCTGCATTTAAACTGAATTAATAGGCAAATGAAGAGTTAAAGAAGAGTCTCCTCTGCTGCATTTCAGACAGAGTGTCTCTTTGACTCTAGATTTGTCTTAATTAAATTAATTTAATTTTATGAAAGCCAATGAATCAATAAATGAATTATGGAGATGAAAGACTCTTCATTTAAGATGGGGGGTTGGGGTTGGAAATTAGAATGAGAAGTAAATACAACAAGAGTACTTTCAAGTATTAATTGGATGGTGATAGGTAACAGCTAACTAACTCCTCTGCTCCTCCCCAATCTATATTAATTTTAATTGGGTGGTGATAGGTAACAGCTTACCAACTCCTCTGCTTCTCACCAATCTGTCACAGCGCACTTTAAAAAAATTGAAAAATGTGAACCGGATGTCCCCCTTATCCTGTTCACAAATTTACAAACCGGATGAAGTCCACCCACCACTCATCCGGTTTGTAATTTTTTTACCTTATGACAACCGGACGGGGTGGCGTCCGGTTCACAACTTACAAATCGGATGGCACCCCCATCCAGTCCATCTGGTTAACAATTTATGAACCGGACGTCAGGCTGTCCGGTTCTCAAATTTCAAAAAATGACAACCGGATGGCTTCATCCGGGTGCCCTACCAAAAATTTCAAAGTTGCTTAATAAAAGAAAGGTATTTGGGTAATTTTAACAAGGACAGTTGTGGAATCAAAATTTTGTATGGGGGTGCAGGAAGAGAGTATGGGGGTGGAAAAATATTCTCATATTTAATTTTCAAAAAATGTTTTCCTGAAAATATTCTGAAAATATTTTTCGAAACATAAATTTACATTTTGAAAAATATTCATATATTTCGAAAAGTCTTTTCTGAGATACAAATTTATATTTTGAAAAATATTTTTTAAAATATTTCTGAAAAATATTTTTCGGAATATAAAATCTTATATTTCAAAAAAGATTTTCCAAAATATAATTTTGGAAAGTATTTTTTAAACTTATTTTTTGTTTGAAGGGTAGTTTTGAAATTTTTGAAAAATGATGGTACAGGTGAGAAGTGATAGGGTGCAAATTTTTTTTTTCCTTTTTTTTCTTTTAGATAAATGTTTATAAGGAATTTGTTTTTCACCTACAATTTTCTTCTTTATTCTTATAAATATTAAAATTTTAACTTTGTCCTTTTAGTTTATTCCTTCTAGTTTATCAAGAATCGGTCTTATGTAATTCATAAGTCATTTTCTACGTGAAAAAAAAAACTTTTGGATTACATAATTTAATTGTGTAATCTATAAACTATTTTTGCTTTTAGATTATGCAATTTGAAAGTACTTTTATTTTTGAATTTTGTAATTTGAAAATTAATTTCTACATGAAAAAAAAACTTAGATTATACAATCTTAAACTCTTCTTTTTAATAAAAAGAACTTTTAAGTTGTATAATTCGAGTGTCTCTTCTTGATTACACAATACACAAGTTATTTTTTGATATCTGGATCATGTAATCCATAAGTTTCTTTCGAATTACATTTTGTGAAAGCTTTCTAATTACTTTCTTCCTTGAGTCCATTCATAACACAATACATAAACAAGGGTGGCTAGAAGGACTGAAAACATAAAGGAGACATATTTGTGTTTTAACCACTTATAAGCATAATTTTAATCACAGTTATAACATTTAATCATAGCTTTCTTGGATTGTAATTAATAATAAATCAACTCTTTTAATTATGCTGCAGGAAACAATTTGATAAAAGGTTTGAAAGAACATTCATTGTAGGTCTAATCAAGTAAAAGTCCAAAATTGTTTCTCTAAATCAAAATAAAAGAATGAAATCTAAATGAATGAAATAGATAATAAAATCTATAAGATCTCATAAACATATTTCGAAGCAAATATTCAACAAAGATACTACGAAACTGAATTCATAATTAACATAGAAACAAAATTTGAAAAATTTAGAAAATTGTAAATTGTAAAGTTATGAATAGAATCTAAAACAAAATATTCTCGCGAGATACTTGAAGTGAAGAAACCTATAAATAGACACACACTTCATGAAAAAATCAAGTTTCAGAGTGACATAACACTTTAGTTTCTTATTCTTTCTTCGTTGTAATGTTCTGGTTTTGACTTCGTATAGAAAAGTAAACTCTTTTGGGTTGATTCTCTTGTAATTTTGCATTGAATCTTGAGATTTTGACAGTAAAGTTTATCCCTAAATAATATGTAACAATTTGCGTTTTTATTTATGATTTTTATGAAATATAGTTTTTATAAAAGGAATTTTTTAAACACTTGTTGAGAATCTAATTATTTAGTTTTATGCAATATTAAATGCTACACTATCAAGAATGCAGTGAAACAGATATACAAAAATAATAATATAATGACATTTAGAGGATAAGGGTCATCCTTGATAACACCATCAGATGAAACCACAAACATCTTTATTTTGGAGTTAATTACTATCACCTTCATCGTTCTAACAACTACGACGCATGTTAATTCATTTTATATAATATTAGTGGATTGAATCTTATATATATATATATATATATGTATATATATACGCACACACACAAATACATAAATATATATAAACATGCACATTAAGAATGAGATTATCATATCAAAAGTAACATGCCTTTGTTAAGGCAAAAGTTTAACACCCCAAGGTTTTAATTAGTGTTTCAAAACAACTAAGCATAAAATATGATCACACTTTATCTGTAAGACAATAAGAACAATATATTATGTAAGACGCAAGTGTTTCGTTTAATAGACGGTATAAAACTTTGTAGTCTTTTCTCAAAATATGATAAGATGTACAAAGAATAGATGAAACACAAAAAAAAAAAATAACATGATACATATAGGCTAAGCAAACCATATATTTAAAATTAAATATCCATGTTCTATGTTATGTTTGTAGGGAATATTCGTTTGTCAAAGAGATCCATTTGAATTTAGATATTAAAGATCTTTTGAGATGCAAGTTAAAACTATTTTTTCACTAAATTCCTAACATAAAGAAATTGTTAACATCAATCCAATTATCTATCCTATATGGAAGGCACATTAATCATAAAATTGTGCAAAAGGTCTTTTACCTAAGAAGAAAAGCATTGTCAATATCAATAATGTTGTGTAGAAAAACTTACCAAAGATTGAGGCTACATTAAATGCAACAATCACTATAAAGTTGTTAGTACTTTCACAAGACCAAGGATTTGATGAAGCCATACAAGACATGTCCAACAAGGCAAAGCAAGCATACAATTGGATGTGGTTTAGGTCTTGGTCTGGTGTGAGTGGATTTAGGTTTGATTGGCAAAGAACCTATGCATAGTCAAGGATAAATCCAAAAGCACAAAGGTCTAAAAGTGTTTAAAATGTTAAATTGAAGAATTAGCTAAGTTTTCGATTAAACTGGTTTTTAAATACTGCACTGGGCTCAAATAAAGCGATTTCCATTTTCATGAAATCGAGTTATTCGATACCTGGCAAACTGAATTAACGGTTTTTTGAAAAATTGAATTGACACCTTTTTGTCTATAAAAACAGTGAGTTTTCTAAAATGCGCCATAACATACATAACACAAATACGAAAACAGAGAATCAATTACAGCAAAAAACCAATGAGAAACACTTTTGTGAAATTGAGAGTTCTTGAGGAAAACCAATTGAGGCTTTTGTTGAAGAGTAACGTTTGACCCATTCTGTGCTATTGAAATTCTTCAACACTGTGCAAACGCCTCTTCTGCGTGCCAATCAGGGAGTTGTTCTTTACCATTCTTGATCCTTTTTGTATCAAGATTTGTGTAAACTGATTGCAAATATGTGAAATTGTAAAAACTATGTATTGTGTAGGCTATAAGTTTAGTCTGTGTGTGATTGCTGATTTGAGTGGGGACTACAAGGAGTAGGTGCTCATTTCAGTGGGTGTTTGATTCTTACGGGGAGTAAGAATTGTGTAATTGTTTGGTGTAAATAATTGATTAAAGATAGTGAAATTTTCTTTGCTTGAAGGGCAAAGGAGACTGGACGTAGCCCTTGAGGAAGGGTGAACCAGTATAATTGACTGTGTTCTATTGTTCTTGACCCTTCTCTTTCAATTATGTATTGTTCTTACATTGTTCATTGTGTTTAATTGAAAGACTGTATTAATTTCTGATAATCTTGATAAAACTGGTTTAAGTCTTCTGCTGAATATTGATTTGTGTATTGTAACTTGAATTCTGTGTTGGTTCTGATTAATCTGCTGTAGTTGTTCAAGAAATATTGCTTAACAGATTGGTTCTTTTCTAGTTCTTTAATACATATAAGATCCTGAATCTGTGATTTTACAAAGAGTTGGATCTTTGGCTGAATTGTTGTAATACTGCAGAATTTGTATACTTGGTCTGTATTCTTGGTATAACTGAATAATTGAATCTGCATTCTGAATAGTTCTCAAATCTGTATTAATTGCTGGTGTTAAGAAACTTTATCAGATTTGTTAATATTCACTGAAATCAATATAGAGCTGTGTTAGGTGTTTCAAATTAGTATTTTGTAATTCTATTTGTTGAACATTAAACGGTCCAAAGTCCGTTTAGAGAATCAAATCATTTGATAAAGTTTTGATGATAACAAAACTAAAGTATACATTTATATTTGATGACTTATATACATTGCGCAATTTGTTAGAATATTATTATTAGAGAAACAAATCGTAGAATATCAAAGATAATCAAGGGAATATCAGAGATAATCAAAGGAGTATCATAAAATATCAATAAAATATCAAAT
>Ga0099825_1003857_pt1 | contig 19846 bp, 8 predicted proteins | sample SiratroredBW_FD_76838 | JGI IMG/M metagenome (GOLD analysis project Ga0099825, IMG submission 76838) | Root nodule microbial communities of legume samples collected from California, USA - Siratro red BW | ecosystem: Host-associated > Plants > Roots > Nodule | place: USA: California | collected... | reverse complement strand
TAAAAAGTTATAAGTTATAAAAAATAATATACCTATTTTTTTTTTTTTTTCTATATTTTATTTATTTTTTTTTTTTTATTTTTTTTTTTTTTTTTTTTTTTTTTTTTTTTTTTTTTTTTTTTTTTCTTTTTTTTTTTTTTTTTTTTTTTTACAGTGGGATGTTATGTGTTATGAGAGTCCCGTGAATGAAGTTGCACGTGTCTCCATTGGAACTCACTCTAGCAACTATATATCCATTATTCAGGTACTTAATTCTATATATTTATAATGACTGTTTTGATCATTATACATAGAAATGATTTTTATTTATTCAAATATTAATATTACAATGGCCTGAAATGGTTGATTATGTTATAGTCCTATTAATTTTTTTTTTCTAATCTTGATTAAACTTATTTTAATGATTCATGTGAAACAGCCTGTCCAACGAAGTGCATATAACATGGCTATTATTCAGGAAAGTTGTATTGATCCTTTGGGATCATATGTTGTGTATTCCCCCGTGAATATATCTGAAATAAAAATGGCTACAAATGGTGAAGATTCAGCAACAATGTCAAGTTTTCCATCAGGCATTGTCATCTCAAAGGATGTGCAATCTATTGCAAATGCTTCTGCATGGAGTGGTGGAAGTGGTGATACAAGAACACACAGTACTCTGTTGACTGTGGCTTTCCAAATACTGATGAATGGTCCAACAACTATGATAGCAGAATCGAAGACTGTTGTTAACTCTCTCATGACCTCAACTATACAAAATATAAACCATGCTTTGATAGATGGTTATAATTTGGAGTTTTAGTATTTTTTTTCTTTTTTTGTATGAAAGATGATATTGATAAAGGTTTAGCTTCCATATATAATTTGGTGGGAGTGGTAGGATCTTGTTTATATGCCATTTTGCATAATAATAATAATAATAAGACAAAAAAGTTACCTACATATACTTTAATTTTAAACTATTTAAGTATATTTTTATTTTATACGTATGGATAAAATGATTTTGATTACGAGATAAAGAGTTTATTTTCTTTACAATTATCCTTGCACATCAAATCTATGTAGTGGGAATTGTCGGAAGGAGATGACAAGATCACGGTATAGTCGAATTTTAGAATAAAAATAATCTATGCGCGCAATGGATTTAATTGAGCCGAAGCATGTTAGAATTGATTGCGAGATTGTCACAATAAAATGGATATTGCTTCCTGCACTCAAGATTTGCTTCCTGCACCATCAAAAAATATGTGAATGGACATTTATAATTTTGTTAACGAGGACAAAAGAGGTTAGGATATTCCGGAAAACGTTTTTTAGATGAGATTGGGTTGTAGGAGTGTGAATCTCTTACGGAAAACGTTTTCTAAAGAGGTTTATATATTACGGAAAATGTTTTTTGTAAGAGAATTTTGTATTATGAAAAATATTTTTTATAAGAGGTTTTGTATTATGGAAAACCTTTTCCATAAGAGGTTTTGTATTATGGAAAATATTTTCCGTAAGAAGTTTTTGTATTATGAAAAACAATTTCTGTAAAAGAGTTTTGTATTATGAAAAATGTTTTTTGTAAGAGGTTTTGTATTATGGAAAATATTTTCCGTAAGAGAGTTTTGTATTATGGAAAACATTTTCCGTAAGAGGGTTTTGTATTATTAAAACCCTCTCTTACGGAAAAACTTATTCGTAAGTCACTTTCTCACTTCCATCCTCATTACGGAAATGCTTTTCCATAAGCATTTTTTCCACCTTCACACCACTACAGAAATGATTTTTTGTAAGACGATTCCCCATCCCCCTAGCCTCCTACGGATTTTGTTTTTCAACCTATTTCAACAATCTCTCTGCACCTTTATAGTAGCCATTAAAACACCCACACATAAACCTACTTATCTCATAATGCCACCAGACAATCTTCTGTTCCACCACCGATGTCCGCCACCTCGCTGGACATGTAACGGTAACAATTTCACCTTTTTTATTTCTGACAAGGACAATTATGATATATTATATGACTGATAGGGTGCAGGAAGCAATTGGGGGTGCAGGAAGCAATTTCCCAATAAAAATTTATCATTCTAGGTGGCCTTGGAATAGTATTTTATCATTCTAAGATCCATTGCGCCTAGCTTTATAAACTGGGCAATTGATTCTTGCATCCTACTTTTTGCACTCCATCAATTTTCAAAAAATACAATCACACCCTTATCAATTTTGGATGGTGTATGAGGTATTTTTAAAAGTACTTTTCCGAATTTGTTTCCAGAATACATTTTTGAAATATGTTCTGAAAAATAGATTTCAGAAATTATTTTCTAAATATATTCTGAAAATTTGATTTTGAAAACATGTTTCGGAATGGCTATTTTGGAACAACTATGTGAAATACTATTTCATAAGATTTATGGAATGTAACAAAAACAATGTATATCTACAGCTCGAAATTGAACCTCCGACCGGCACAAACGATCGTTGTTTGCCTTAAACCACTACATATCAACCTCCAACAACAACAAACATAAACCTAATCAAAGCAAACCTTTCTCACCAAAATGCAACCCAAATCAATCTTAAGTCAAATCAAAATGAGATTTCACAATTTCAAAGATGACCACGCTGCTACTCTCTCCGAAGACCGACCACAACCTGCAACGAACCTAACCACTGCCAAAATCAAAACCTCTTTCATATATATCTAGAGGAGCACTTCTGTCTTTTTCTATCAGTGATGGAGTGCACAAAGTAAATGATATGCGGTGCAGGAATATAAACTCTGCTTCTATTTTGTACAAGACCAATATTTTTTGGTTGTACATGTACTTTTGTGTATGGGTTTTGTTCTTGTTGATGCAGAAAAAAAAAATTCATTAAGATTATCACCAGTGAAACATTTTCTGATTAAAAGAAATTTTGTCAAAAAAGTAATTTACAACCAACAAATTAAAGTTGAATTGATATAGATAAAAAAAAAACATTATAAAACATTAATCTACAAGAAAATTGGACAACCTCAATATTTATTATAAGAATAACAGATTGATTAACACCATATTAATGTTTTATTAGTAAATATTTTGATACAAAGTAGTAACTTCAAGTAAGTCTAAATAATTTTTTTTTTATGAAAAAAACTATCTTATTTATTATTTTTCTTTTTGAATTAATAAATTATATTCAGAAAGGAAGCCTTCAACTTCTCATTATTCAAAGATAGGTAGCAGAATATTTAATTATTAAAAAAACATACATTCAACATTCAAAGAATTGATTTTTATTTAATAATTTTACAAACTGGTGACACGTCATCCACCCATGGTCAACTCCCATAACTCGTCAATCAAAAATCACCTCCATGTGTCACTTTATATAACGTGTCTAGTTAAAAACATCTCAAATCTAATATATATATATATATAAATTAAAAACATAAGATATATAAACAACATAATTACTAATATTTAAATCAATTATCTATTTAATTAAAAAATTTAATAAAATGAATAGAAAAAGCTAAACTATTAAAAAAAATGACTAATATCTAAAATAAACATAAACATACGTATCACTATAAACCATCTACAATAAAACATAAACATTTTAATTCATGACATGTATGGGAGAAAGAAAAATATTTAAACGAATGCGAAAAAATCACTTACATTATTATATTGCCAACGGTAAATTTCGGATAATTAAATTTGTTTCTAAAGAAAATATAAGAAAAAGGTTCAATTAATAAAGATGGATTAAATAAACTAGCATGAATTTAGAAAAAATTAAAAAAAGTGTTTTTAAAAAATTAGAATAATAAACAAAAACAACAAAATAATAAAATAATAATAGGTAAAATTTAAGAAAGAAGAGAAGTTAAAATTATAAACTATATATATATATATATATATATGGATAATAAAAGTGTTTAAAGATTTAAAACTAAAAAACTAATATGTTAATTTATTTATTTTTCAAAGTAAAATTCAAACGTTTAAGAAAAAGAATACAAAGGGGTGACAACGGGGCCAGTTGTTAATGTAATTGTTACTTTCTTTTTCTTGAGTGATGCTTTACTTTTTTTTGTTTGAATAAAAACTGCAACAATTTAACTTCAGTAATCGCCATTTTGTTTATTTCCAAACATTATAAAAGCGTCAAATTTTTACATTGGCATGTAAATATGGAATGGAATAATTTTACATTAATTCATTACTTTTTTCTAAGTTTGTTTAAGAATTTTGTTACTTAACCTTAGTCTCTTAAAATAAATTTTTCTATTTAGAGTTTATCATATTCAAAGTTGTTATTTCTAAATATTACCTCTAAATAAAATATAACAAATATATTATAAAATTTAATTTTTATCATGACTTACATGATAACTAAAATTTCATTTATATAATATTTCAAAAAATTATCAATTATCGTGTTGAGCCTCGAATTTATTTGATAATTAAAATTCTCATCTATATAATCTTAAAAGTTAGTAAATAATGTTTGTTCAATAATATTCAAAAGTTATTGATTATCATGTTAAGTTTTAAACTTAAGTGATAATTAAAACCTTTATTAATATAATATTTTTTAAAAATTATTTGATTATCATGTCAAGTCTTGAACTTGATTGATGAGTAAAATTTCCATCAACGTACTAATGATTAATTATTATGTGAAGTCTTAGATTTTGTTTGATAATTAGAATTTTTATTTATATAACGATCTTAGAAATTGTTCACATAATAAATTCAAAAGTTATTGATCATCATGTCAATTCTTGGATTTATTTGATAATTAGAATTTTGTTCAAGTAATAATCTTAAAAATTATTTATTATTATGTTAAGTATCAGACTTTGAAAATAATTCATTATATCATGTTAAGTATCAAACTTACTTGTTCATTAAAATTTTTTAATATAAAAATATTCTATAAAACAATTAAAGCTTTAAAACATTTACAAATATTATAAAAAATACATAATCTTAATTTTTCATTATAAATAAAATATATTGGAGTTAGCTCAATCTTTATCAGATTGAAATAAATAATTTTATAAATATATTTTTGATCTAAAAAGGATAAGTAACTTAAAATAGTATTTTTTTTTAATTTTTAGGAAACTAAATATTTTAAAATTGCATTAATTTTTGTATATTTAATTAAAAGGTAACAATAATAAAACCGACATCCTAGGATGCCAATCCCTTTTCTATACCTAATTAATTCTCAAACTTAAAATTTAGTTTCAAAGATCATTCTTCTTCTAGGTTTCTTATAACCAGTACTCACTCTTAATTCTTTTTGAAAGTAACCTTCAAGAATGGCACCAACTTCTTCTTCTTTCATTTCCCTTATAATTATGGGAATACAAAATGCATATAATTTTTTTGAGATGGGATAAGATTCAGGGTTTACTTCAAGGAGACTTAACAAAAGAAGCCACATATCTGGTTTCGTAAGGTTTGCCTGAGTATATATAATTCAGATCAACTTGAAAAGTAGATAATATCTGGATAAAAAATACGAAAATTCACGTTAACAAGCCAAAGTATAAAAATATCGTAAAGCTAATAGAAATAATATGCAGGGAAACTACAGAGAATGAATGAAAGAGTCATGACTGTCCATAAATTAGCAGGCATGTTAATTTATTGAATTTCGTCGGTAACTAATGATGAATTTATATTAATATTTTATTGCTGATAAAAAAAAAACTAATGATGGATTAAATCTGTTAATAATTTTTTTGATAATTAATGATATATTAAATTTATTGATAGAATTTATTAATAATAATTTACTGATGAATAAAATTTATTCGGTGTATTAATTTTGTGTAGGAGTTGAAACATTTTGTTTTATGTTTCATATTTATTTTGTTTTTTATGTTGATAAAAAAGATCACGGTAAATATTTTTTTTTATCTTAACCGTGACTAGTAGGTAATGAAGCTTGTAATATAAATCAATATCTAGCAGAAGATAAGAACATCATGAATGAATTGGTTAAACTCCTGTATATTATAGCAGAAAATATAAGACAGTGCATTATTTTATACAAATTTTTGTATATATATTAGAAAATATAAGACAGTGCACTATTCTATACAAGTTTTTGTATAAGGTTTGGAAAAAGTCTCGAAGTTACTTGATAATTAAATTTTTAATATAAAAACATTCTATAAAACAATTAAAGCTTTAAAACACCTTTAAATACTATCCAAAACACTTCTATAAAAACCACCTAATTTAATCTGATTTTTTTTTTCATAAAAATACTTAAAAGTAAGACCAATTTTTCACGAATCCGAATAAATAATATCATAATTTTATTTTGTTTTTTTTTTCAAAAGGATAAGTAATTTAACATAATGTTTACCCTTTTTTATTATTTACAAAAATAAATATTTTAAAAATTAAACTATAATTTTTTATATTTAATTAAAGATAACAATTGACGCTATATAACGTATTAATATCTTATTTACACATAATTGACTCTTAAAATCAAAATTTAATTTCAAAGACAATTTTTTTTTAATTTTTCATAATAAATTATGATAATGATAATTATAATAAAAAATATACTTATCAAATGAAAACAAACTTATTATATAATATTTTATTATATTTTATTTTAATATATTTTTAATAAATTGTAAAAAAAGGCAGTTTTAATCTTCTAAAGGTACGATTATTATAATTTTAATTTTTGGAAAGTATTTTTAAGAACCATTTATATATAATGTTAAAATTGTTACGGTTGGAGTAAATAGGAGAACAATGACAACATTTCCCGTAGTTATTTTACCATTTAAAACAAAATTTGTTTGTTTATTATTTAAAAAGTAGAAAATTATTCATTATTATTTAATTATATCCTTACACATATTAAACAAAAAGAAATTAGTATAAATTATCAGATTCATGATTGAGAAAGAAAGAATATATTAAGAAAATATAAACCATTCTGAAATTATTTTAATTGCTTAGAGAAAACATTAAATATTTTTATTGCTTATATGTAAATTAAAAGCACATATTTAATATTAAAAAAGAATGTATTTAACAAGCAAATGTATGTATATAGAGATATATCATTAGTAAATGTTTTTTATTAGTGTTATTTAATCTTTTAAGGTATTTTTACCATGATTATTCCTAAAAGAAATACCTGTTCCATGAATATATATATATAGAAAGAATTCAGAAGTCAACTAGTAAATATATAAAAAAATTATGTGAATTAAGATTAGTAAAAAAATCAACAACACTAATAATTTCTTTAATCATACCACCTGCCAAGAATGCTCCTGTTGAATAAGTACAATCTCCATCCCACCACCTACATATTTCTTTAAGCGACCAACCCTAAACTAAAAGCGCGTTTCAATTCAGTTTGGTTTGTTTCTTTATTTTGATATTTTTCCACTTCTCTCCCTTTTTGCATGTAGAGGAGTTGTCATGTGTTTGGTGGAAATGCAGGGCTAGCAAACCCATCCGTTACATTCTGAGTTTTTCATTCATTTTTTTTCTTCTAATTTCTGCAATTTGTTTTCTTCTACACCATATAGCTGTTACTAGGTTGTAGGATGATATGTCTATATGTGGTTCTGTTCACCATCAATCTAAGGAAAAGGTGGTAAAAATCTCATTATCATGATTATTTCTTTGGCGGATTTTATTGTTCTTGTGATAATGAAATGCAAAAGCTGTGAAGTAATGCAAATTGGCCTTAATAAAGGCCCTTCTTCAGAATTCACAGAACTCACCATAAAAGAAGGGTAAAGCGAAGGAAGAACAAAACTCAGAAGTTCAGTCTCTTTTGCTGTTTTTTTATCAGAAAAAAAAAATATAATAGATAAGAATGCACAAATGGTGCTTCAATCCATATGTATTAAATCAGAGATTTCAGGGTGTTCTAACACTAAAATTCCTAAATACAATTCTACATAGCTACATAGCCTAAATACAGTCTCTTTTGCTGGTGAATTGAAAAAAAAAAATAGTTTTGCTATGGGAGTTGCAGGTGGATCTGGCAACGATCAACTCAATTCACAATCAAAGCTCAAACAAAGGAAAAAGGGCATACCATGCTCACAATTCTGATAGAAGAGTAAGATGAATTTTACTTGTGATCAATTTCAGTTTTTTCTTATAATTTTAGTTTGCTAGGTTTTGAATTACGAGTGAAAGATATATACGAAAGGGCTAACATTGTCGTAATCCACAGCAGATACAACAAGATCTACACCTGATATATACTTTGGGATCTCTTCTTGAATGGAGGAGCAATCTGTATCTATCTAATTCAGCTTTTGATTTGGTTCAATTAGTTTATGTGCTATTAAATAGGTAATTACTGTTTTCTTAGGTTTGACATGGCATTTTTCTAAGAAATAACAGGGAACAATAAGGATCCATATAAACAAATGCATTGTCTTACATTTCCTATTATATACAATATCTAGGTCTTAACCAATTAAGGGTTAGACATCGATTCCTTCCTAATATTACAAACTTCGTTTCTTGTTGGTCACAATGAAAAGACAAAAACATTTACCCAATAATATTGCTGTCTTGACTAAAGTTTGACAAATAAACTTTCTTTACTGTATTTATGCTACTTTTTAATTTATATGTATCTCTCTCAACCCTACCCTTTATCATTATATATTGACGGGTTCTCTCATGTTTTGTTTTCTTATGATACCGTTAATTGATTATTAGTATCAAGATAACTGTTAACTTTAACATAAGTTGCCTATAAATAATATCATTTATCCCTACATAAAAAAGAGATAGGAAACATTAGCAGTTGTAAAATAGATATCTCACTCACTGTCTCTTGTTACTATTGTCACTACTATCTACTCACTCCATTTTATTTAAGTCGAAACATTATTATGAATTTACCATTGAAGATTTGGCACCATATTACTATGTGTGCACTCGGTTTCTTTTTGTGATGTAAGTGGAAGTTTCATATTCCTAAATATCTACTTTTATCTTGAGTAATTAAGACAATTTATTGAACCTATACACCAATCTGAATATCCAAAGTTTGTCTTCTTATTTTTATGCTTAATCCATATCCATACTTTTAATTATATTTTGGAAAAGATTACTTATGAATATGTTCTATCTCCACTGAAAAAAAATTCTTTATATCCATATATTTCAGATGATTGTTATTTGTATACATCTCCAACTCATATTATTATTATTATTATTTAGACAATTTTTTGTTTTTCTGTCATCTAATTAATATATATATATATATATATATATATATATATATATATATTATAACATTTTAAACCCATTCTTATTTTCAATACAATAAATAACAAAATCAACTCTTCTTAAAGTTTCCAAGAACAAAATTTTTTTATTTATCAAATCATGTCATGTCTATATTTATTATTTATAGTACCTAGGTTGGTATTGGGTGCAAGGTTCTCTATTAAAGTTATGGCTGAGTTATTTGCTTGTATATCATTTTGTTTACGAGACAGTTATCTTAGGAATTAGTGATGTTTTGACATATAAGAGCATTTTTGTTGATTTTGGGAAGAGACTAATGAAGTTATCCATGAACAGCAGATTGTGTGCATATACTAATAATGATTTTAGAAACTCAAATTTTTACTTTGCATACACGAACTCTCAATTTAAAGTTGTTTACTCTGTATGAATCACATAATTTCTCCTGTATAATATAATGAGTGTAGATCTATATTTATATAATTAACATTCATTATATATTTGTGTCAAACAAATAAGTTTTTATACTTTCATAGACAATATTTTCCCTTTCTAAGATGATAATTTAGATCTAATTTTATCAATAATTAGCTTCAAAAATATCGTCTTTCGGGGATTTCTTAGTATAATCATACTTAGATACTTAAATGATAAACTCATCCTCCCACTATTTAGGTATTTGGTAAAAATTACCGAGTCCATTTCACACAATCATATAGTACCAGTGATACTCTTATAAAAATTAACTTTCAGACTAGAGACAAGTTCAAAACAACGAAAAATCGCTTTTATTGTTAAAATACAATAAAGATATTTTTAAGAGAAGAACACGTCATGTGTGAACTGTAATAGTCTAACCCACTTGAGGATTTCACTCCTAAATACTTCCCTCACCAATCTTGCTAAACCGTCGGCAACTATAATAAAAAAAAAAAATACGTATAAGTGAATCACTTTGTCTAAATCTCTTTCAACAAGTATTTATAATCTGGGTTCAAGTTGGGATGTGAAGATATATAATAAAAATTTATTAAATCGGGAAACTAAGTAAATTTAGGAAAAAAATATGAAAAAAAAGGAAAGAAGGGACCTTTCTTTCAAAATCCAAAGAGTCCTAAGCGAGTGAATGGTTCCAGAAATAATTTATTTTCAAAAAGATGGCTTATGTGATAGATTTCTTTGCAGTTGCTGTCTTTTCTAATGCCATGTTTCTACAATGAGAATGGACAATCTAGTATAAATGTGATACATGTACTTTTTTTGGATAATTTGTTCCTGTGGATTTAGAAACTTCTTGTTAGTAGATACCTAATGATTACTTCTATTAGAATTAATTGTTTCTCCTTATTATTTCATACTGATAAAGAAATCCTCGCCATATGTTTATTGGTGTATGTAGGCACCAGCATTTAACTTTATTGCTATTTTGAAGATTATAGAAAATTACTAAATAATTATTAAATTTTTTTATCCTACACAAATTCATTTATTCTAAACAGATTTATGTACTTTAACTTTATTTTGGTGCTTGCTCACTTTGCTCCATTTTGAAGCCATTGCTGCTAATTTAAACAATTTTTTATAATATTATACTTCTTCTAGGTTAATAAGAATATTGCATATGGAGAAGAGAGGTGACTTTAGAACTTCAACAAATGTGAGAGTTTTACTTGAAGCACAATGCTACCTGATTATGAAATCGGAGGAGGTTACCCATTTTCATTTTTTATTGCAAATCTATTACTTTTCATTCATTTTTTTGAATTTGCTTTTAACATGTGACCATGAGTAAGCTATATGGTTATAAATGGGTATTGATCCATCCACAAACCTTGTCAACCCAACTTTATTACATTTTGATGTTTTGGTTTAAACCATTAGTATGGTTAAATTTGTATTCCCCACCTATACCTAATTCGGTCCAGGTTTTAGGTTGTAAGATTTTAAATTGAAAGATACAATCTGAAATAAATATAAAGATCTTACACTAATAAAATAATATTTTAATAATAGTTAGAATGATGGGTTAAGAACTGTTGTTAATCAAGCCATCATTGAAATATATAATTTTCAACAAAAACATGAGTTGTCTTGTCTTTATATATCGAATATACAATGATGATTCTAGATACAATAGTTATCGAAGGAGAATACATGACAACATGAACCAAGCCAAAGAAAGCAAGAGGAAGGAAGGATGAGATATGATAACACTGCAAATACAATGTGACAGTAGAACAATGCAAGGGTTAAGGAGCACTTAAGGTAAAGGTAGTGGACTTGGTGGTGGTGTTTTTATGAATTTAAAAGTGGTTATCGAAAGAATCACTAGGGAGGAGGTGATTTTGTCCATGAAAATAAATAAGTAATTTTTTATGATTTTATAAATTGTCTTTTAATCAATTATAAGTGGGTTTTGATTTTGTTAGGATAAATTGTGATACTATTTTGATGGGTGAGTTTAAGTTTAATGCATTCTTATAAAATCGATTTGTGAGATGGGGCTTGTCCTCTCTTATATCCTAACAATTGGTTTTATTTTTAGTCGATGTGAGATCTTTAACACGTCTCCTCACGTCGAGACTTTTCAATTCAAAGTTAAGTTTAAAGTCCACTTCTTAAGATGATATCAGAACCTATTCTAATAAGGTTTGATGAGCTTATCATGTTATATGTTATCGGACCACCTAAAAATATATAGTCCCATATACAAATCGAGCAGCCTTGAAATGAGAGTATGTTGGAGATTTTACATCGACTAAAAATAATACCAATTGTGGTATATAAGTAGAGACCATTCCTACCTTACAAATTGAACTTTAATAAGAAAAAAATACAAATCCAGTATATTTTTTCTTGCAGTCCTTTCTTAAAAATCTAATTGACTCTTCTTTTTATAAATTCAATTTGTCAGGGTCAAATTAAGCATCCATTTTTTTATTTTTTAGTAATATATAATAAATGTTCTTGTTAGTAAATTATAATCTTGCATTGTAGCCTCATTCATTCATTGGTTATTTACCATAGTATATTGTGTGTTACGAGAGTTTCATGAATAAGATTGCATGTATCATACAAATTGGAACTCATCCTGGCAACTATATATAAATTATATATGTACTAAATTACTATATTAATTTCTAGAAGGATATTTTATTATGTGTTGACATTATTTTATTTCTTAATTAGTTATTAATTTATAATGATTAAAATAAATTTGTAATCTATATAATGTATGATTAATTTTTATTGTAGTCTTTAATGTTTTATTTTTCTATTTTAGTCTTCTTAATTTATTGGGCTTTTTGTAAAGTTTTTAAATGGAAGCAAAAGTTATAAACCAAATACAAAAAAAATAAATAGATATGATAAGGATTTCATATTCTACTGTGTGTCTATATATATTAGGTATACTGTGAATGCAAAATTTATTATTATTGTGAATGAATATATATATATATATATATATATATATATATATGAAAGATATATAGCATAAGACATAAAATATATTATACTGTAATTGCTTTTGGTTTACCTTATAGGAATAATCAAATCCTTAATTTTATTATTAATGCTTTTTCCATGAATTTGATTAAATTTACTTTAGTATCAATATATCTGACATTGACAGAAAGATGAGCATAAATGTTGAAGATTCATTTCAAAATGTCAATTTTATCACACATTGTTATCTTAGGAAACAAACAGCAAAACTTATGATAAATTCTAATTGCAGTCCGAACGCCTCCACTGTTCTTCATTTCTACTTAAGGTTGGAAACCAGCATGCAATTCAACCTACTAGGGTAAATACAACAAATTTGATCTGTCTTCCATAAATTGAAATCTTTCATCTGATAGGTAAGAGTTGAATCATCAACTATTTGTGTTATGATAATCTAATGAACTTTCAGTAAAAGCAAAATAGCAGATAACAGATCCTCTGTCAGATAACATTATCTTGAGAAGAGAATAAATACCATGTATTACAAATATGTTCATCCCTTGCAAAGTCTCTATTTATGTATCATCACCTAACCAATATTCACATCACTCACTGATAATCTGCATATAGTTTCCCAATTTGTTAATCCTTTGTACAAGCTTATATCCTCTGGCCTTCTGTTAGAGTTCAAAAAATGCCTCAAATCCCCTAAAACAGCCCTATTCATCAAATTACCTAGAGATATTTGGAACAAAGGATTGTTTGTCTTATTCAGGATCTGAAACTCAAGTCTATGCAACATAATTCTATAACAGTGTGACTTCTCATTTTCTATAGTTCCAGACAACATGATGTCTATAATTTCTGTTTTGGTTTCACATATGTAATCAATCATTCCCAATCATATAGTCCTTTATGTTGTTGTTAGCTTATACCTACCAATAACCCACTTCACTTGCATATATTTTATCATCTTAACTAAGATCTGATTTAGCATCTAGAGCAGTTCGTCATTATTATATCCTAAATCATATGGCTGAGTTCTGTCTATCCTCTGGACACTAATGGTCAAGTTTTTTCCTAGACTGTTCTGAATATTGACTAAGTCTATATTACCATTTGTTTAAGATTTGATTAAAGATTCTTCAAACTTGTCATAAATGCTCATGCATTGAATAATGGAAATAAATATATGATAGGGTTCATTATTGACTATATATGTTTCCCTATTATTATAAAAATGTTAAATAACAACTGATCCTATGTTTTCCTACTATTTTGTAATTTAACAACTAATTTAGTGACCACTTGTTTTGGCCACAAAAAAAGTTAGTTACTAAAACCTTGATGTCTTTCTTTAAGTTTTAATTTACTATAAACTAATTTTCAGTTACTAAGTCCTTCATAGCCCTAAAGATAGAGATATAAAACACAACCAAAGTACACTAAGCATTCACACAACTAAAAACGATGCACCAGAGTGCATTCTCATGGTTGTTTTAAATGCATCTTTTTTGCAACTAGCACAAGTCCTCCAAAATGCTTCTGTTTTAGGTGAAAAGAAGATAATAAACTCATTATATCTTAAAACTCTTCCTTCAAATAGTTAAGGAAAGAACAATTCAGTATTATTTTGACAAACATTTTTTAACTTTATACGCATATTATATAAGCTTGATCACCTAATTGCTATATTAGAAGCTTAATTTCATTTATTGAAATCAAGACTGTACTTTAGCCTACCATACAAAAGGAAAATAAACCTATCTCATTTATATATATACATACACACACACAAATCTACCTGATCTCTGATCTCCGAGACAAAGTGTCAGGACCCCTGCACCCACCACCAGTGACATCCCCTGCACCTATCTAAACCTACTCGAACCTCCAACTAATGCTGCTTCTAACCTCAACACGCCTATATAAGTTATGACTTATAATGTTGTCTATTAGAATACTACATCATTTCTATACTTCTCTTTATGTTTGGTATTTCTCCTATGAAATATCATTGTCTCTATACTTCCTCATGAGATCTCATCTTGATAATCACTCTTTTTCCCATTATCATTGTATCTTGTTTGAGTTGTATTTATCATATTTTATTGAATTCCAAATCTATTATTTTTGGTAAATGTGCTTATTATTGTTTTCATTACTGGTGTGTGCATTGACATTGATTTCCCCTCTGTCTTTTATTTAAAAATATTTTTAAACTGGGTCTAAGTTTACTTAGAAAAGTATCATCATACTTGAAAAATAATAGAATACTTAAAAAAATGTATTTGAGTATTTGTTGAAGTATTTGGGCAGTCTAAAGTGCTTAATTTTTGAATTTTTTTTTCAAAAGTATTCATATACTCCACAGGGTACATGCTTACTCCATTGAGCACTTGATCAAGCATTCAATTACTCTAAAGAAGGTCCTATATTTGATTTCCTGTGTTAGACATTTGAATACTAAAGAGAGAATTTGAATATTTGAAAGTTCAAGACCAAGCCTATTTTGAAAGTCTATTTTTTTTTTTAATGATTAAAGCTTTCTTTATGAGAAACTCATATGGAATTTTTTTTAAAGGGAAAACTTTGTTGAAAATCTTACTTATTTTTCTCATTGATATCATTAATCTGATTGAAAATTTACACAATTTGTTTGTATGTTTCTCATTCTTAATTATCATTGATTATGCAAGATTTTGAAGTCTTGATGGTGGATTCAAGCAACAAAGGTAGGATTATCCATTGAGTTTCTTTCCAGACTTCTTAGGTAAGCATTACAACTCTAAAAAATGAGATATTTGTACATAATTAAGATTATAGTAAAAACTCTCAAATAGGTTGATTAAAGACTAGTACGAATTTAAAGTGGATAAGAATGAGCCATTATAAATTTTGTGTTCATTCTTATAAACTTTACTTTCATTGATAAAAATTCTTTTAATTGAGCACTGACCTAATCTTAATTGTGATTTATTAATTAGATTAATATTGTATAAATTGAATTGAATACTTTATAGTTGTTAATTAGGTATTATTTTTTCTATTGTTTTTTCTTTATTTAGTGAACATTTTTTCATTGTAAGCATTTGATAAGATCATAGAGGGACATAATTTTTTTATTGCATTATTAAATAGGACTTTGGTTGTTATGGCTGTGCATACCCATACATTACTAATCAGTTATCTTAATTAAGAATTTCATTTTCCTTTATCCTTCAGAGTTGAATTTCTTAAATATTTTTTGAAATTTTAGAAAAATGTTTTCCATAAAGGCTTTCAATTTTTTTGAAAAAAAAAAAAACTACAACTACTTAATTCACTCCCTTTTTTTCTGAGTATTCATTAACCTATTTTAACAATTAACAGCAATATCTTCGTCTTGCTTCTAACTTAATAACTAACATGCTTTTACAGAATGAGTTCAAGTTATCCTAGTGGTGTTGTGTATTTCTTGTTAAACCCATTTTTTCAATGATAATGGGTATGTTTATAGAAATGTTAAAACGAAAAACTTCTTGAGGCCATTAATATAGACAAACAAGAAGTCAAAAAGACTATTCCCCTGCATGCTGTGTATAAGTAAAAGTCTAAGAGTCTTTTGGATTTATGAGAAAATACAGGTACAATGAGATCTTTAAGTACCTTAACCACCGCAAGATATGAAGTAGTTTTCTAAAGTTTATCCACCACAATATGATGATTTGTATCAAGGATTCAAATAATTACATGGAAAATGTATTGCTTCTATATCTGGATTGTTATACTAAAATCTCAAGTTTATTAAGAAATTATGTCTAGATCATGGTTAAGATCAAATTAGTGTATAAAATTGATTGTATATTTCTTCTCTCCACTTTTATCTATCTTTTTTCATCATAAATTGTAATTCATCGAATGGCTTCCTGATAATTTCTTTCATATAAGTATTCTAATTTCTATGAAAAATCAATGAACATATCTCTTCTATACATTCATATCAAGATTGGTTTTAGGAAAATTAAAAAGTCTTGGGGAAAGGCTTTTCAAAATTACATGGAGAGATTAAGGTTTTTTTTATTAATCATCCAACCTTTTTCTTAACAGCATATGCTTTACTTACCAGATTATTCACTCTTTTACCTACATGATATAAAGATTTTTTTTTTTCAATTGATTTATTCAATAAAATAATTTTTTTTTTACCAACCTCTAAATTTTAAAAGTACTTAAAAACATAAAAAAAAAAAAAAAAAATTTAAAAAAAAAAAAAAACCCATACAAAAAATTAACATAAAATAAATATTTAATTTTCTTCTTTAAAAATATCCTGATTTTTCTGCATTTTTTAAGTTTATTTTTTAATTTTATTTCATTTTAGTCCTTTTAATATAACTATTTTTTAGCTTCTATAACATATAGATCGAATATTTTTAGTTCTTATCAAATATTAAATAATTTTAAATAAAAATATTATAAATGATTAAAAATAAATATGTTAAAAGAAATAAATTTTTGGAGGAGATTCCTACATTCTATTGTTTCTGTTTTTCCCCTTAATTTAGATTTTTAAATGTATTTTGTCATCATTATTATTTAGTTAAGACTTAAATATATTTTTAATGTTTGAAATTTATGAATTTTTTATTTAGTTTTAATAAATTTTTTTCTTAATTTTCGGTTCTGAAAATATTTATAGATTTTGTATTTGATATCGAAAAGTTGCTTTTTTAAGACATTAGTGAAATATTTTTAATTTTTCTTTTGATTGCTAAATATTTTAGCATAATAATCAATAGACTTTTTATTTTATAACGAGATATATAATTTGAATATAGATAATGTATTAAAAAGGACTAAACATAAAATACGCGATATTTATGCTGATTTTGAGAGATTAATTAAAATTGTAATTACAAGGAAACTAAAACCAAAACAAAAAATAACCTCTACAAATTAATCAAACATAAACTTTAAAAAAATTTAACTATTTAAAAAATTAAAATAAAAAATAATTTAAATACATCTTTCTCCAACAATCTTTCTGAATATCTTTTAACAACAAAATCATAAATTTCACTAATATTATTTCAATAGACTTATAACCAAAACAACATAAAAAAATGTTTGTTTTGGGAGTCACTTACTTTTTCACAGTAAAATATATAAATACCATAAAAAAAAGGTTAAAAGGAAATCCTACTAACCCAAGGAGCAATATTATTTCACAATAATGAAAACTTTTAACACTTTAGACTTTTTAATTGTGTGAAAAGAACAAATTATGACACACTTACTATTATTTTATTTTTCTTGATTAGCAAGTTTTCTGCTTACATCTATTTTGTTTCTCATCCTGCAAAAGACCTAAAATATTACCAAACCAAAAACCGACCGAGTTAGGTAGTCATTGGAACCATTGAAAAAAGTGTTCAAATTCTATTGTTTGTTATGTAAATTAACTACCTTGGCTATAATTTATTTACTTTTTATTGTTGACTTGGATTTTTTTTATGTAGAAAATACCTGCTCGAAAATTGCACTACTATATCAGGTTTCCCAGTTCTAGACTAATGGATGATTATGCATCTTCCTTGTAGTCATCTCTCATCACCACTTCTCTCTAAATTTTAACATTTGGCTAAGATGAGTATTCTATATTGACTTAATTATGACCAAATGCGTCTTGAAAGTTGAAACCACCACTCTCTTCTGATTCTCTAGGACAATGGAAATATCCCTCACCCCCCACACTGGCAGAAGACGTTGTTGTTTAATTTATGTAACATGCTTTTGGAGTGCTGATAAAATATGCCCAAAAAATGTTAAAATAGTATCTCATTGGATACACAATTTTACATTTAGAAGCTAACATCAGGTTGAATCTTTTTTATAGACCTTTCGTTGACCATCTTAAGCCAAAAGGATAATTTCACCACGAGAACCTGCATGAATAGACCACAAGATCAATGATAGTTATAAATAATCCATACTATTCAAAACAATCACAAATTATAGGCAGGAAAGATAGCTTATCTATAGTACATTGTTCATATATGTCTTTTGCTAGCTGCAACATTGAATCACTATGTTCAACCAGCAATGATATTTTTTCTGCCTCCTTTACTGCTTCCGCAGCCAGATATGATTTACTTTCAGCATCAGCAACTCTGTAGGCTGCAGTATCTGCAGCTTCCTTTATTGTCTCATTGGATGCTGTAAAGACAGAAGCTGAGGATTGCCATTGTGGTTGTGGTGCAGCTTGTGATGGTGCTGGCCGGACATCCTTTGGTTTTGGTGTAGGTGATTTTGTTCCTGAGGGGACATCCTTTTTTACTTTGTAACAATTTTGTACCTGTAGACGGTAAAGAGTAGATAAATCCAACAAGAATGAAAACAAGCTTCAAACCAATGGAAAGTCCCTATAGGAAGGTGGGACTATAGCCTATTGGAAGAAGAGGAACAGAAAGAATCCTAAAAATGGTATCGCATATACATTGTACAACAAAAGTACAATGATTTTGTAAAACTAAATAAAATGTGTAAATATTTAGATCACATCACTAATGACTTCATAATACATTTTCAAAAGTCAATAAAGATTATTACCAATTTCCAAAGTGTTCACATATATGATTGTGTCCAGTCGTGTATGTAATGTTAGTGCATACAAAACAAGCACAAATGCACAATATTTGTAAATGTGTATAGAAAAAAATATTAATGGTTTAGTACTGCGTATACATATCAAAAGTCTAAGATGATCAAAATTTACAGAAAAAATAGGTTGTGGTTATAACAAATAGGCATATCTTTCCTCCACCCAAATTAGAATGTTTTTCTTCGACTATAAACATGTAGCAAAATCTATAATTTTCCTTTAAGGAACTCCAATTAGAAACTTGAGAATACAAAAATGTAGCAAAGAATAATAATATATTAACCAAATTTAGCAATTTCGAAATAAGAGCACAAAATTGAGAAGAGGAGGCAGAAAATTGATCTATAAGAAAAAAAAAAAAAAAAAAAAAAAAAAAAAAAAAAAAAAAATAAAAAAAAAAAAAAATAAATTAAACAAATTTAACAATTTAAAAATAAAAACAAAAAATTGAAAAAAGGAGGCAGAAAATTGATTTATAAGAAAAAAAAAAAAAAACATC
>Ga0099825_1003851_pt1 | contig 19873 bp, 15 predicted proteins | sample SiratroredBW_FD_76838 | JGI IMG/M metagenome (GOLD analysis project Ga0099825, IMG submission 76838) | Root nodule microbial communities of legume samples collected from California, USA - Siratro red BW | ecosystem: Host-associated > Plants > Roots > Nodule | place: USA: California | collected... | reverse complement strand
TATATAATAAAAAATATATATATATATATATATATATATATATATATATATATATATATATATATATATATTCATGCTCCTTTGTCTCTTCTCCATATATCTTAACATGGTATCTAGAGCCTAAACTAGATTCATGCCTTCCTAGTGGATCCCCTATTCATTGGTGTAAATTTTATTTTCGGAAATCATGTTTCATTCCGATTTTCAGCCTCTTTTGTCATTGCTTCCGCTGAGGCCGCTATCATCATTATGCCCAGCCACACCTCCATTTAGATTGCCTCGTCATTTTCAAACAAAAGACCGTAGCAAACTCAGACATTTCTTAGGGATTGAGGTAGCACAATCCAACAATAGAATTATCATTTCTCAAAGGAAATATGCATTGGATATTTTAGACGAAATTGGACTAGTGAATTCCAAGCCCATTGACTCACCCATGGATCCCAATTCCAAATTTCTATCTAGTCAGGGAGAGCCACTGCCTGAACCTGAGAAATACAAAAGACTAGTTGGAAAATTTAGTTATCTCATTGTTACACATTCTGAAATTTCCTTTGCAGTCAATGTGGTAAGCCAGTTTCTAAATTCTCCATGTACAGGACGTTGGAATGCAATTAAAAAGTTCCCTTGGAAAAGGTTTGTTATATGGTCACAATAATCACACTCGTGTTGTGGGTTATTTAGATGTAGATTAGATTGGATCTCCTTCAAACAGGAGATTCACCTCTGGATATTGTGTCTTTATTGGGGACTATTTGATCTCCTAGAAAAGCAAGAAGTAGGCTTGTAGTAGTAAGATCTAGTGTAGAAGCAAAATATAAAGCTATGACCTCTGACCTCATTTGGCTCAAACTGTTGCTTAAAGAATTAAGATTTGGGGAGTTCACATAAATGACTCTTCTCTATGATAACCAAGTTGCCCTTCATATTTTTTCAAATCCCATATTTCACGATAGGACTAAACGTAGAGATAGATTGTCAGTTTTTCCAGAAATTTGTTAACTCTAATGATTAGTTGGTAGATATCTTTACTAAATCATTGCAGGGTCCTAAAATTGATTATATTTGTAATAGGTTTGATTCATATGATTTATATGTACCAGCTTGAGGGTGAGTGTTAAATGTAACTAATATATGGGCCTTGGGCCATCTATTTGTATCTTCTTTGTATTTGAGACACATATATATATATACATGCTCCTAAGTAGGAATAAACACACAAAGAGATATTATTTTTGTGTCTTCACCATATATCTCAACAAATTGATATTTTGACTTGTATATTAAGCTTGTGAGTTTTAGTACTACGATCTAATGAACCATTTTTCTGATGATAGATATGGCAGAGAGGATACGCATTATCTGCTCTATATATATGATTTAATGAGGATCAAATTGTTTACATTGTCTAAGGAGTCTGAAGGTTGTGATAATCCTCTACTGGAGGTAAGTTGATGCCTACCAACTAATTGAGCATGTAATCTATCAATTAGTTTATTTGATTATTAGATGCTCTTTGTTCCCTTGGTCTATTTGGTCCAGAATATTTTAACTTTTAAGCTTACTTAAACTAAACTAGCCAATATTTCAATCATATATAGTTGAAAATCAAGCACTAAAGGGGAATTATCCAAACTAAACTGGTCAATATTTCAATCATAGATAGTTGGAATGGGAGCATTAAAGGGGAATAGTCTGAATATTATTGCTTGGTTATTAGGAATACAATCATGAATCTACTTATATTGTTTGCTGATACTCAAGAATAAAAGGAAATAGGGAAATAAATCTCTGAATAGTTAAAGACAATCAATCTCTGTCCTAAATTGGTGCTAATTATTAAAAAAATATCTTGTAAATTAATTACATATTTACAAGACTCTTGCTCAAGTTGGTGAATGAATGTTTGTCATTCCCACCTTGCTAATTATTCAGTGAATAGACCTTAGTTAACATGATTGCTAGCTAATATCTAGTGGGAACATATACACTTGTTATCAACTAGTATTGTTGAAAAATAACCATGGAGGTGCCATGGCGGGTTTTGGTGACCAATTTTTTGTTGGCCATTGGGTGTCGCAAAGTGGTGGTTTAGAGCGGCACTGGCAGATATCGTAATCCCCCATGCACACAGTGGAAAGAAGAGGAAGCCTCAGTTAGTGAGACCCAACCTGACTTGAGCCATGTAAACCCTAGTTTTCTTCTCTAATGCTTTCCATTATGAGTTGACAAAATTGTAGTAGATAGTGTCAATTTTAAAACATTTGTCTAGCTTAGAAATTGAGTCATGTTAGTTAGGAAAACATATTCAGTAGTCTTTTCCTGATAGCCATAATAAATGAATGTCATCTTTATTTTTAGTTCACTCAATTATTTGGTGTCCCTTCCATACTACTACTCTGTCTGGTTTTAAATATTTTGTTACCTTTATTGATAACTATTTTGGGTATACTTGGATTTGGTTAATGAAGAATAGATCAGAAAAGCGTTTTCTATAATTGACACTTTTTCTGTGAAATCAAATCATAATTTGGTAAATTCATTCATGCTTTACGTGGTGACAATGCTTATGAATATTTTTCTCATCAATTCCCATAGTTCATGGCATCCATGACTATTCTTCATCAAACTTAGTGTCCTCATACTCAACAAATGGAGTAGCCAAACACAAAAGGAAACATCTTATTGAAACTACTGAGAAGTTTTTTCTTTCACAATAATCTTCCTCACCATTTTTGGTGGAATGGTATCCTAACATGTTATCTCATTAATTGGATGCCATCTATATCTTAATGATTACGTGCTCCTCTTTGTCTTTTTCTCACTCCTCTCTATACAGTCTTCATCTAATTTCCTTCGCCAATTTTGACACCTTGTGCCATGTTCTTGTATGACAAAGGAATTAGCATCAAAGGTTACAGAACTATTTAAAGAGCGAGTTAATCGGTTTAGAGAGACTAAATTGTAAGGACAATGTGGAATGTACAAGACAAAATTAAGATTTAAAGGAGATTGCGGAACTTGACCAATTACTTGAGGTGCATCATTGGATCCATTGGCTACCATAACAGGTGGGGAATATTTGGAAAATAGATAAATGAGAATGAAGAGTTATTACCAAGAAATACTTTAGTCAAGTATCTATGGATCTTGACCTTCCACAGATTGAGATATACAAGTTGTTGAAACAATTAGTTTCGAAGAAGATTTAACTTGATGGTTGAATTTTTCAAATTTAAGTCTCAAATACTCTTGATATCCCTCATCAAAAAACCTGGATACCCCTTGTCGGGAAAACCATGCAAGGAGTAGCAACTCTTTCGAGTATGACCCATTCTTTTTGCAGTATGCTCATTGAGGACGTCCATTTCAGCCACCACATTCTCCTTGGCTGCTACAACCTCCTCTTCCTCGTGGTGCTACCATTACTGATGTTTCAATAACTTCTACTGAATTTTCATTTCTTAACTAAGTAGACACCAGAAGAAATCTAGTGACTAAGTATCGACTGAAAGAATATGATCACCAGTTTAAATTTGGTCACATACATAATCAAAATCTGAGTGTAAACTTATCAGAATTAAGACCTTGTATAACTTATCAAACTTTTGTTGGTATCCACCAATGAATCTGTTTAATTCTTTTGTTGCAGCTTGAGCCTTTGTTATATGTGAGAAATGCCTTTGTCATTAGCAAAAGTAGCTTGTGCCTTTTTTTCAAGAAGAAGAGCACGAGTTAAAGGATTGAGTACTTGTATGACATCCTATTCAATTGACTGCCATAAAACAACAATTGGATGTCTAGTTTCTGCTGCTGAGGTTTATCTTCATTTGGAACGTCACTGATTTACTTTTCCAAATGATCATAGTATCCTTAACCAAAACCCCACGGATGTGAACCAAGATAAGTAGTGCTCCCAATTTTCCATGGTAATAGTAGGATTAGCAGAAAAAGGAGCAAAAATAGAAGACATTCCGAAGAGGAAGAGCCACAAATAGATTTGAGGAGAGAGGGAAAAAACCCTAAGCCGTGAGGAGAGATCCTTGACCGACTATCTCTAAGTGTGTTTAACTAGGAGGAAAAGGACAGAAACGTGCCAAACAGATATTGATGAGACTGTGGTCTGGTGTGATTTCGACACTGGTAAGGCGGCACTCGGGACACAGGCATGGTTTGGGATTGACGGAGATTGGTGTGTGTCACTGTGTCTTGAAGTGTTTGGTTGCACGACCATTAGGATTGGGTCATGCTCTTCAAGTCGCACCTAAACCTGTCTTCCCTGGATGAAATGGCTGCAGCCAGCAGCAGTGAAAAGTGGTGGTTAGGACTCTTGAATTTGGATGTGATAAAAATCAGTGAGATTCGAGCTCAGCTGATGTATATTTTATACATATGGAAGAGTACATTACAAGAAAAAGTTATATCTTATAACACTAAACTCTAACACCAGGTACATACACCCAAAAATGTATGAAAGTTGCACAATACAATAACAATAATAATTTTAATAGGAACTTGTTTATTTATTCCCACAAATACAGGACATCAAATCTCCTATTTAATGTATTGATTTTATTTTCTCAAGATAAATAAAAGACGTGCTGTCTCAGAAATACAATTTTAGCTCAATGTTTCTCTCTTTCCTGTAGTTTAACATCTTGATTGAGAAACTACACTATGCATCTTGCTTTTCCATGTGACAAGAGTCTCTCCCGAAAACAGGCAATAACCTGAAGTTGATGATGAGTGCATAGTCAACATCTGTGTAGGCTTTCATGGTCAAACTTCCACCACTTTTGAATAACAGGCCTCTCCATAGTGTGGATTGCGAACATTGGAGAATTTGATCAATAGCTCCCTTTGGTTCATGATGAGTTGGCTTACAGCACTAACAAATGCTAGTTCTGCTTGAGTCTGTGTCAAATATCTCAATTTCCGTACGAATATCTGATTTTGCAATCAATCAGTCCCCTAGTTAGTGCTAATTATAGTAGTATTCTTTCGAAAATTAATCACTTATTAACAATTTAGATCTTTAATCAAAATGCAAAACAACACTACAGAATGGCTGACTTAATGAATCTTCTCTTTCAGTCTTTTAACTAGAATTCCGTTCACTTACAGGTTTACAAGCGCAGTTATGATGTCTGCATGCAGTTATATGAGAAGGACCTGTTGACAGAAAACTCGTACCTTCATTTATATGGGTTTGTTGCTTTTTCTATATTGTCAATCTATCATTACTTTATCATTCTTTTTTAGTAGTAAGTTTTTCAAACTACAATTCTGCCACTTTTGTGTAGAGTGAGTTTTGAAGTACTTGTGTTGCATTTATTACTGTTTTTTCTATAAAGGTTGCGAGGGGCTGGTTTTAACGCTCAGCAGCTTGCCGTTGTTTCGGTAAGTTTCTTTGACTTTGTTAAAAATAAGAATAAATATTCTACAATTATTTTATAGCCATTCTATAGGGATATAGTATTTGATCTAGAGGAAATTGAATATCCTCTCGTTATGTGTAATTAATATAATTAGCCTATATAAATAAACTTCGTGGTGTTATTCAAATACACTGTTTCAGCCCAATATGCCCCCTGTTCTTCTGTCATTACTTAAACTCGGAATGTAAGCAGGTTTTTCTCTTGAATACCATTTTTTCTGTTCATATTGGTAACCTAGAAATGTTCTAAAAATCACAATTTTACTCGGACTCCTACAATTTGGATATTGTTTAAAAACTGCGATAATTGTGGTCATCCCTAGCACTCTATAGTTGTGGCAATTTGTTTTCTATCCATTTCTCTCTCACTGTATCTCTTCAGACTGATCTAACAGATTCTATATATAAATATGAGAACCTAAGAGATTCTTGTTCAAACTCTGTAAAATATATTCTCTTTTTATTTTTCTCAAGTACTTTTTGTAGTGATATGGTTTAAATAGAGCATATAATTCTTGAGCAGTCTTCACCTTGTGAGTTAATTTTGTGAGGGTTAAGTTAGGTCTAAAGTCCAGATTCTAAGACATTGCTGCTTCTGAGTCAAATTTCTGTATGAATCACAACCATTATATTTCATATACACTGTGCATCTCTCACAGGCACTCTGGGAATGGCGTGATGGTCATGCTCGTGCAGACGATGAAGGGCCTGGCTATGTATTGCCAAATAAAATTATTCTTGAAATTGGTAAATGAAAATTATGTAGACTTCTTTATTGTCTTCTGCTTAATAACTAGTACTTTTGCACAGAAAACAACAATTCAGTTTTTGTTTTCCCATTTCAAAGCCAAGCAGATGCCTGTCATTATAAGCAATTTACGGAGAATAGTAGGAAGGTCAAAGCTCCCATATGTTGAGCGCAGCCTTGATGTCATTGTCAACGTTGTCAGACATTCTATGCAAAATTATGTTGCCTTTGAAGAGTCTGCACTACGTTTGAAAGAAGAACATGCAGCAAGTGTAAGTAGCATGTTGATCAGTTGATTTGCATTGTTTTGAATAAACCTGAACGTTCTATTCTTGGTAATTTATCCTTTGCCCTTATTCTTAATTATTGAGTGATCAAGATGAACTGGAATAATGTGACTTGCCACATCAAGCTGTAGGCTACTGGCTGTTATATTACTGTAGCACAAAAATAGTTCCAAGAAGATTGCATACACAAATAGGGTTAATTTTATTGATAATAATTCTGGGCAAAACCAGAATCAGAGGACAATCCCGTAAGTACAGGCCTAAGCCCTAACTGACTTCTCTCAAGCACACTAGCAAATTCATAAACAACCTGCCTCATAACTGCCAGACATACAGATATCAAAAAAATTCCCCCAACTGTCTGAGAAAATAACTGCCTGATAATTCAAAGAGTAACGACACTCTTCTGACATTAAATAATAATTGATTCATGTAGAAATAAATATCTACTGTCACATATGAAAGCATAATTGCCTCGTAATATTGTAGCCGCCTTCTGTAAGTGCTTCAGTTTGTTTAGTTCTAGAATGGATGAAGTTAGTCATTGGTACTTCTGACATAGTTGATTGGATCTGATGTGATATCAATAAAATTATGAACATACTTTCGATTGAGCTTGGTTGGGTTGTACTTGGTGTAGTCGGATTAAGCTCTTTATCTTTTCTCCTCTTGCGTTCAAAATAGTTTATAATAAAAGGAATATTGAGATAGTTTGTCAAAAAAGAAAGTTCAAATTAAGCAAATCCGCTCAGCTATCTGATTTACATCTTTTAGAATATTTTATAATTGTGTGCTCCCTAACCTCTGACAATTACTTCTTCTCCAAGTGTGTATTTGGCTGAGGAAAGAAATAAGATGAAACCAAATATGTAGAGTGAAAATAAACGAGAAATAAAGTGAAAAGTAAAATTGTTTAGTTAAAGAGAACTAGAGAAGAGACGAGGAGAAAAATACAGGGATGACTCGAAATAGATGGGAAATAGATGAGAAGTAAAGTGAAAATTGAGATGACTAGAAATAGACGAGAAGTAGTATTACGGGTCCCTCACTATTTTTAAATTATTTCTCTCCTTTCTCTTCTCTACCGATATTAATTATTTCTTTATCCATCTTCGCCCATCCTCTCAACCTGTGAGCCACCTAACTGTTTAGTGCCCAACCAGCTTCCAAAGTAGATATTTTATGACCTTTTTATTTGGGTTTAATTACTTTTTTTTTATATGTTGATAAATTGTATATGATCATGGTACAGTTGGCAAATGTTGTACCCGTTAAGGATGGAACTGAAGTACCTCAGATGCTAAACTTGAAAGTTGGATGTGCAGCAACAGGAAGCATTGGAGTTGAAAATGACACCTGTATTGATATCACAGAGAATTGTTTGTTTTCTTCTCACCTTGAGGAGGAATGTTTTCAGCATCAAGATAAAGATGGACAAAGAAAAGTTGTATCGAATTGTCTTACTTCAGATTTCCTAAGTGCCAGTTCCACTGTTCCAGAGAAGACTCAAGATGCTGCAAACGTTATTGCACTCTCTACAGCGAAGGTTGACAGATAAAAAAATCCAACCTCTTTCAATGCTATTCTAACATGGATAAAACAAAACTAAAGGGAAAAACAGCTGTTTCAATGTCTTTCCAATCAATCTAATCCTCGCTAATTGGTTGGTAGGGCAATGGAGAGGTGCTAAAACTGCCTACAGGTGCTGTTAATGCGCCATTGCTGAGCTATTCAATTTCAGAACGGAAGCCCGATCCTAATAAAGAGGTGAGCTTGCATAAATATTTCAAAGGATGTCTATTGCGATCAGGTTCTGTTGCTTTTCCTTTTTGGCTGTCATTTTCAAGTTTAGCATTACTCATGTTTCAGAAACCATGATTATTACTATTACCACCACCAGTACTGTTATTATTATTATTATTATTATTATTGTTATTATTATTATTATTGTTATAATTATTATTATTATTATTATTATTATTATTATAATATTTTTGAAAAACTTCAAAATAGCAAGCCACGAATTTTTTTTACTGCTAAATAAGCTAATTTAAACGTGTACCGTGTCTTTTGGTGAACCTTAATTCAATTATTTAATGACGCATACATGATTACAGTACCTTATAAATTTATATTTGGACCACTATTTCTCTGCAACTTTTTTCAAGTCTGCTTTCTGGGTTGGTTCTTAGGTCAAGGAGGAGATCGAGCTAGAACAGATTAAACCATCGGTCAATCTTCCATCCCTTTTTGTTTTGGACGACAGTGAGAAATCAAAACTAGTTGTAGAAACTCCAATTGTAGCATCTGAAAAATGGGACCCACGGAAGAAAGCTGTTTCAGGCTCAGTTTCTACGTCCACCCTCGTTGGGATTGTAACGGTAATGTCTGATTCGGACTCGGAGGATATGCTGCAGCTAAATAACTCCGACAACCACCGAGGGGAAAATTCTCTTGTGCACAGGAAAAGACATAAAAGATGAGTCAAGGTCTCAGTCTAAATTGTTATCAAACTTTGTGACATTGTTTTCAGAAACAACTTCTTAACTAGAGCGGAGCTAGAGACAACCGAAGAAGAATCCAGTGGCTTTTTAGCAGCTTTCTTTTGATGTTGAAGTGGCAAGGAGACAAGTTTTCCTTTGGAAAAGGCAAAGAAAATGCATTTTGCCAGAGCCAACGTGATCAAAACTTCCCCTAAAGCGCGGGGAAGAAAGAAGCAGTGATTTTTTTGACAATAATTGCTGCGAGGTAGATGTTGGGTCATTTCAGCTTCTGGGAGGGAAGGGCGGCATTTGGGTGATTAACTGAAATTAGGTTCCATCATTATTTTCTATATCCAGAGAAGAACAGAAGTTGCCATTATCATTGTCTTTGAATAGTAGTCGGGAAAAATTAAAAACGGCTATATTCCGTTAGCCGTTCAAATCTCGATAGATATAAACATTTTCTTGTACAGAAAACCAGTTCCTAAAATACAGACGCTTTTCATGTATTTTGTTTTTAACAAAAAAATGTTTTAAAATTTAAAGTTGCTTTCATAAAAGATAAATTAAAACTATTTTCACAAAATAAATATAATTTAATTTATAAGAATAGTCTGTAAGTTTCTTTTGTACACACTTCAAATTGGATTTAATTTCTACTGTATCATCCCACTAATTAAAATATTATGACAATAATAGGCTGAATTGTATGGCTCCGTAAGTTTTATATAGAGAAAATAAAAAATAGGTCAGTTTTAAGCATTACAGCTGAAAGAATATTATTAAAACAAATTTTATTTTATTTTACAAAGGTCTGATATTTACATGTAATAATTTGCATCAAAAGTTAACATTAATATAAACTAGATAATTATCTGTGCAATGTGCTGTATCCTTAATTTTGTTAATAAAAAGTTCTAAGGTTTAATTATGTTTTCTATAGAATCAGTGTGTTTTGATGTTGGTTCCGTAATTTTTTCACTTTGTTTTTTGTGATTCTAAAATTGAAAATTATTAATATTGAATGTAACTAGCTAATTAATTATATGTTGAACGAAAAATTAAGTAATCATTTTAAATGATACAATATCAACAATTAATATTTAAAAAATCTTTAAGATGTATAAAATATGATATTTATCTATTTTAAATAAATGTTAGAGACAAGTGATTTCGAAGTTTTGAACGATAAATTTTTTTACAGAAATTTAAACCAAAATTTATACATCTCATTTAGACTAAAAACAATAATTTATAATTTTAGAAAAATTAAAAATAAATAAATAAAACTTTACCGGAACCAAAGTTGTCTCCTCCTAAACCTGGAGCGAGGTGCATATAGTAAAATAAATGGTATAAATAGTAATTTTTTATCTAACAAAGGATTATACGTTTTGAGTTCAATGGTGGACACTAGCATTGTCATATAAGTGGGTGAAGGTTTTATGATTTCGAATTACGAACAACCAACCTTTATGTAAGTATAATTAACAAAATAATCATTTGTACTCCAAAATCCACTATCTTCAACAATTAATACCTGAATATTTGACCAAATTAAATTCTCCAAAGACAAATGTCAGTTAAAATATGATTCCAAGGTGTTTGTTGAAATGATAATTGGTTAAAATTTTAGCCTTGAATATGGTTGAAAGCAAAGTTATAAATAAGAAATTGATGAAAAGATAAAGTAACTCATATTTGGGCTAGCTAAGAGCCATAAAAAACCTTAGCAACTAGAACAAACTAGCATTCATTGTGGGGTTAGGTAAAACTTTCCTACCTCCACATCGCAAAATCATATACTAGAAATTTTTTAGAACAACCTTATTCCCAAAAAGAATGAGAAACCAAAGACAACCTATACCCAATGGAAGGAATGGTGATGCGTCGACCCTCTGTCAAATCCTGAAAACAATGAGTGAGCTATAGCGTGACAACGAGGAATTTAGGAAACAGACAGAGGAATTGAGAGTCGAGAGAGAAGAGCCCATGCCGAACATGAACGATTAAGGGAGAAAGTACACAAGGCACGACACCAAATGGAAGAAAATTTAAAAGCTCACAAAGAACTACAGAGAGCGAATGAAGAATTACAACATGCCTTACGAGAGTAAGAACTAGGTGCGGCAGCAAAGATATTGCGAGTACCCAAAGTGTTAGCAGATCCACAGGCTTTCACCAGGTGATCATGGTGGAATAAGTTCCACCTAATTACATGGTGCCAAAAATGGCTCCATATTCGGGAGTGGGTAATCCAAAATCCCATCATAAAGCCTTCAGGGCCCAAATGCTCATCTCGGGAGGACCCAATGTGGTCCGGTGTAAGATGTTCATGGGAACTTTCACTAGGATAGCGCTCTAGTAGAATCCCAAATGCCACTATTGAGTCATTCAATACATTTGCGCAACTATTCCTTCAACAATTTGCTAATTAGGTAAAACCGCCTAAGCTGGTGGATTTATTTGATTTGCGTCAATAGGAAGGTGAGACACTAAGGAACTACCTTATTTATTTCTACGACATCATAACAAAGATTAACCTGCAAAATGAGGAGATATTTGTTGAGGAGTTTGTGAAAGGGTTGCGCACTAATCCTTTCAGTGAATCCCTCCTTCGTGATAAAGTTAAAACTATGGCCAAGGTGCAGAGGAGAACTACCACTCATATTGAAGCAGAAGAGTATTTGATAGGCCACTCAGATATAGGACGAATGAATGGTGTGACTTTCATTAGACTAAAGGGCATGCCATCGACAGTTGTTATACCCTATTAAGACAGTTAGCTAAGATGGCCGAAGAAGGGGAGTTAGATGATTACCTAGAGCTGACCCAGAAAACTTAGAGGGTTTGAAGCGTTCGGCAAAGTTGCACGAAGAATGAACAACATGAGCGGCCGACTCTAGGAGACCTAAACACCATTACTGGAGGATTTGCCAGAGGACGAGCCACTAACTCGGGGAGAAAGAGATATTTCTGATCAATGCTAGCTTTATCAAGAAGACAAACCCCAGAGGTGCCCGACATCACATTCTCAGCAACCAATTTGGCTGATATTGTTCCCCACGAAGATGATCCCATAGTATTGTTTGTTGTATTAATGGGAAGTGCACCGAGTGTTGATCGATCAAGGAAGCTCTTTCAATGTTATGTTCTAGGACACCTTCGTGGGATTACAAATACCGAAGAAGCGGCAACAGAGATTCGATGGAGTCTTGGTGGGGTTCTCTGGTGAGCTTGTGGAAGTTAGGAGCTACGTCGAGTTGAGGACCAAATTTACGGATGGTACTCTTGCGAGCACTATCATAATCAGGTATATGGTGATGAAAGCTCCCTCTTCATATAACCTGCTCCTAGAAACCTCTTTGAATCGGCTGGAGCTATGACATCATCACAACACCTAATGATGAAGTTTCCTAATGAAAAGGTGGTGACTTTGAAAGTGGATTGAAAGCTATCACACAAATGCTATGAAAATAGCCTCCGAAATAGGAGAGGGTTTTACACTCTTCCGATGGCAGGAGAGGCGAATGTCTTAGAAGCAAAGTTCAAGTTGCCCCAAAAAGAGCGAGAATTAAAGTTTGTAGGAAGAGTCAGGGATGTGCAGGTGGCCGAAGGAAATACTTTAAAAGTTGAGACTGAGTTAAAAAAGGAGAAGCATGATAACTTTCTCCTAAGGAAGAATGTGAATGCTTTTGCATGGTTGTCTACTGACATGCTAGGTATTGATCCCGACTTCTTGTGCCATTGCTTGCCTTTGACCCGAAAGTCAAACCTATCAAACAGAGAAGGAGGAAGGCTAACATGGAACTAAGAGGGGCTATAAAGCAGGAGATTGATAAGTTTTTAAAGGTGAATCATACCTGGGAAACGCAGTACCTCGAATGGCTCGCAAATGCAGTTATGGTGAAAAAGTCAAACGATAAATAACGAATTTGTGTGGATTTTACGATCTGAACAACACTTGCCTTACGGATTCTTACCCCCTACCAAATATTGATAGTTTGGTAAATAGTGCATCAGGATGTGAGCTGCTTAACTTCATGGATGCATTCTTAGGATACAATCAAATCTGATCCCATTGATGAGGACAAGACTGCTTTTAGGACTGAGATAGTTAATTATTGTTATAAGGTAATGCCATTCAGATTGAAGAAAGTCGAGAGAACGTATCAATGCCTCATGGACAAGATTTTGGAGCCGCTTGAGGAAAGAACTATACAAGTATATGTAGACGACATGGTAGTAACTTGTAAGGAGTTGGCGAAGCATCACTATGAATTGGAAGAACTCTTCGATATTATCTGTAAGTACCACTTAAAGCTAAACCCTGAGAAGTGTGTTTCCGTGTGAAAGCAAGGAAGTTTCTCGATTTTCGTTTGACTGAGAGAGGTATTGAGGCCAACCCAGATAAATGCACCACCATTATCAATATGAGGAGCCCGACGAATATAAAGAAGGTGCAGTGGTTGACAGGAAGGATGGTTGCTTTATTGTTGTTCCTCTTGAAAAGCAAGGATCGTGGTTTTCCTTACTCCCAATGTCTCAAAAAGAACGAAAGGTTATAGTGGACAAACCAGTGTGAAGAAGTGTTTGTCAAACTGATGGAATACTTGGCGAATCTGCCAGTATTAAGCAAGCCTATACCCCAACTTCCGTTGTGCCTGTACTTCATGGTGAGTGATGGAGAATGCAATAAGCTTCGCCCTAATACAAAAGGTAGATAACATTCAAAGACCAATGTACTTTGTTAGCAAGGTACTACGGGGTCCTGAGTAGAGATACTAGAAGATTGAAAAGTTGGCATTGGCGACAATGATGATGGTCAAACACCTTCGACACTACTTTTAGAGTCATAGCGTGGTCATTAAAACAGATCTTCCAGTAAAGCAGGTGCTGCGGGAGCCCGATATTGAGGGGAAGGATGATGAAGAGGTCAATAGAGTCGTCCGAATTTGATATAACGTATGAGCCGCGCGACCCAATTAAAGCCTAGGTGCTTGTTGATTTTATAATAGGGCTCCCTAACCTGGCAATAGAAGAAAAGGTGACTAAGTCCGCATGGATTCTCTCAATCGGCAGAGCATCCAACATAAAAGGGTAGTGGAGCAGGAGTTGTGTTGGAATGACCATACAGTTTGATGGTTAAACAATCACTTTGATTCTCATTCAGAGCAAGTAATAATCAGGACAAGTATAAAGCGTTAATAACTGGGATGATTTTAGCAAAGGAGATGGGAGTACAAACACTACCGGCCAAAAGTGATTCAAACTAGTTACTGGGCAAGTATCAGGAAGTTACTTTGCAAAAGATCCACAATTGGCAAAGTACCTTCAATATGTTTAGCATCTGGCCAGGCGTTCAAGTTGTTTGAATTAACTCGTGTTCCTAGAGATCTAAATTTCTTGTTAAAACTGGCTAGTTCAACAAAAGGAGGAAGCAAAACAATCATTCAAGAGACTTTGAAGATACCACACGTCGTGACAAGTGTGATAGAGAAAGGAAAAGGAAGAAGTTTTAGCTTTACGAATAACAAGTGGAGACACGTAAATGACACCTTATATGGAGTACCTTAAGGAAGAAGTGTTACCCCAGGATGCGAAAGAGGCCTGATACATCCGTCGATATCTGATGATCAACGGATACCTTTTCTGACACGGGTACGCTCATCCATTGCTCAAGTGTGTGACTTCAGAACAAGTAAATAGGATTATGCCTGAGTTGCATGAAGGTGTTACAAGAAGCCACATGGTGAAAGGCATGTCCCTCAATCAATTACCGAAAGGCATGATGAGTCGGAATGTAGAAAAGAAAAGTCATCTGGAAATACCAAGATTATATCTGTGACAATTCGCTAATTCAAAGGGGAAATGGTAAGGAAACAAATTTGCTTACGTCTATTATATTAGAAGTCATGTGTTTGCATATAAGGCTTTGTTGATAAAATATACATATTGCTTGTATAAATGAGAATTGTGAAGCATAAGTAAATTTTCATAGTTAAAAGACTCTGCTGCCTCTTCGACTTAAGGCTAGTGGCTTGTGTCCCCTCCTAGGCCTGGAGAGGGGTGTGTATAGTAAAATGAAGAGTAAAATAAATGTGGATTGTGCACTTTTTGACTTTATGGTCAACATTAGTGTTGTCATATAAGCGGGTAAGCCTTATGGTTTCGAACTACGAACAATCAACCCCTAAAGTAAGTACAATTAACAAAATAACTATTTATACCCTGAAATTCAATATCCTCAATGACTAACACCTAAATATTTGATCAAGTTACATTTTTCAGAAACAACTAAATAATTTTCAACTTTCAAGAATTAAAACCTTTAGTTGGTTTAGAGGATACAACTATCATAAACATTATCTTTACATCTAAACATAAATTATGAGAGTGTTTATACATTAAGTAACCTAAACTCAAACAAACACATCTTAGCGTATCATATTCATTTTCTATACATTTACAAGTATACCAAATTATGTAAATGAGCAAAGTTTTAAATGCAATCCACTAATTTCACATTTGAAAATAAGAGCAATGACATAAATAAAAATATTAGGATTAAAAATAAATAAATATAAAACGAAAAAGACAAAAAAAACATAATTTAAATTAATAAAGAACCGTGAGAGATAAAGTGCACTAATTTTTCTACCTTAATCTTATAATTTTAATTCACTTTTACTTTTATCCTTTAATTTCGGATTAGTTGCTATTTTAGTTATTAAGATTTTTCTTTATCTTGACTAATACATAGATGTTATTTCTTTTATATAGAACTATCTTATTTTATAAAATTATTATTTTTCTAATCAATTATATTCAAGTATTAAATATTAATTAACATATGAATAGACTAACTAAATATTTAAATATTAATTATTTAATTTATTTCTTAGTTATTTAATTTGATTTTTAAGTTATTATTTATAATACTTAATAAATATGAAATTGATTTTAATAACCTAACAGCTTAATTTTAATAAATTATTATTGTTGTTATTGTTCCATGACGAATTTAACTGGCTGACATATTTTTTTACGTAAAAGTTCCAAATTAGTTAAATAGTATTTTATCTTTATAATTTTTGATAAATTTTAATAATGAAACAAATATATTAAAAAATTGCGTATTCATAACATTTTCAAAGGATAAAAATGGAAGAATAAAAAAGAAAAAAACTAGTCTCTTTCACACAGAAGCTGCAACATAAAAAAGAAACACGGTGTGACGAAACGAACAAAGGGACCCTTTCACTGAGAAACCCACCATGCCGGAAGAAACGACACCCATTGACTACGTCATGGAGGCCGCATCTGGGGCCCACTTCTCCGGCCTCCGACTCGACGGCCTCCTACCTTCGTCCGCCACCGCCTCCGCCACTCCCGATTCAACCCTAGCGTCGGATTCCCTCCCCAATCAGCCTTTCGTTATAGGTTTTTATTCTTCGTTCTCTCCGCACTTTTCCTTCTTTCAATGTTTCAATTCCAAAATTAAATGAACTCGATTAACGTCTGTGTAGGAGTTTCCGGCGGTACTGCCTCCGGCAAAACAACTGTCTGCGACATGATCATTCAGCAGCTTCACGATCATCGCGTCGTCCTCGTCAATCAGGCACACTTTCATTCTCCTTCCATTTTTTTTAATTTAAATTATTAATAATAATTATTTTGTTGATTTTTTGTTTATAACCGTAGAGTAAACAATAGTATCAATTAAAGAACAAATGATCAATTTGTTATATGTAGAAATGATACGTGTAAAATGGGAAACTTCACGTAGCAACAAATTTTAAATGATCTATGTGTACAAATAAAACGAAATAGAGGGACTGTATTTTAGTTTCTGAAACTGTGAGACACTGTCTCCTCCTAATATCCTTGCAATCAGTATTAGTTTCATTTTAGTTTTCAAGATATACAACTTACTTTCGTTATACTTCCTCTGTTTCAAAACGGTGTTGTACAATAGCTATTTCAGCAATTTAGTTTTGTTCCTAAACTATAGTTGTTTTGCAAATCTAAGGTAACTTTTGTTATGTTTTTCCAATTATAGGTCTACTAAAACATTAAATTTTGCAAAATTGTTATATTAAATACGGGGATTTTAGTCTGCAAATGTAATAGGTAACGTTTTCCTATACTAAGCTAAAATAACTATAGTTTTGGAATAGAGTGAGTAGTTCCTAAATTGTCATTATATTTTAGTGGTAAATACTAAATTTTCAATTTCAGGAATTTATTTGACATTTCTTTTTTTAAATTTGAGACCAGTACAGGACTCTTTCCAATTTCGGACACTAAAATAATTTACTTATCTTTGTTTGTGTGTATAGGACTCGTTTTATCGTGGGCTGAGACCTGAAGAGTTGGAACGTGTTCATGAGTATAATTTCGATCACCCTGGTAATTTTCGTTTCCGTTTAAACTCACTGGCTGACTTGAGAGAGTCTAGTTTAGTTCACTCAGTGGGTTCCGTTTCTTTGTAGAGGCTTTTGACACAGAGCAGTTGTTAGAGTGTATGGGGAAACTCATCAGTGGCCAGGGCGTGCATGTTCCCATTTATGACTTCAAGAAACATCAGCGTTCTTCTGATAGTTTTCGCCAGGTTTCAACTAAGAATGATGTCAATTTTGCTTTTGGTTTGCTAGGATTTCTTTTTACTTGATGTGGTGCTATTGGCTTAGGTTAATGCCTCTGATGTGATTATACTGGAGGGGATTCTTGTATTCCATGATCAGCGTGTGCGGGATCTGATGAACATGAAGATCTTTGTAGACACAGGTTTGTATCTTAATCTTTCAACAATGATGTGTCATAAGAAAAGTCTTAAAATGACTGCAATTGTATCTTAATCTTTCAACAGTGATGCAACCTTTGATCTTGTGGAAAATGTGGATAAATTGACTGCAATTGTAGACGTAATGTGGTTGTGGAGAGTCTGAAAACCTTAATTTTAATGTCAAAATTGCAGTTGTAGACTGTTTTTTAAAACCTGGTTGACATTGGAGTTTACAAATTGTTTATGAAACACAATACTGAGCTATAGTTAATAATTCGTTGTGTTGCTTTTCTTTCACAAGAATATGAAAGAAAGAAATTTCTAAAATCCACTAATACGCATAATTGCTGAGACTGTAGACGTGGTCAAGCCATTAGGTTTATTGTTTGATTATTACAGCAAAGCATGGTGTTTTTGTTTTTTATTGGATGGACTATATAGATGGTTTCCTGGACAATATTTAGAATAGAAGAGTAGACTGCGTTGTATTCTTCATATTCCTATGGAAATGTAACTTTCCCTCTCCTCTTCAAAGCAATAGAATTTAAGTAAAAACAAGGTATTACTCTTTGGCACGAACAATACCTCAAAATGGGATGTTACATTCCCAAGTTCCCATTCCCTGTAATAAAATTGTAAAATTTGAAACGGTCAAACTACACACTATTAAATTAGTATTTTATATGGTAACGGAAGCTCCAAGCTGTGTCTAATTTCACCAATGGTTATTAATTTCTTTCAGATGCTGATGTGAGGCTTGCTCGTAGAATTAGACGTGACACAGTGGAGAGGGGCAGGGATATAAACTCTGTTCTTGAACAGGTATGTCCAACAGTTTAATTGGTAAGCATGGCTTTAAAACAGCTATGCTACTAATGACAGCAATTCTCCTATTAATTTTTTATTTTTGAGAAAGTTTCATGTGTGAACCGAGAGAATTTCATAATCCTCATGTTATGCGATCACTAGCATTGCGTATTTATCCGTACCTACTTTTAATTGTTTTGTAGTATGCAAAATTTGTTAAGCCTGCATTTGATGATTTTGTTCTACCATCAAAAAAGTATGCTGATGTGATCATTCCTCGTGGAGGTGATAACCATGTAGCCATTGATTTGATTGTGCAACATATCCGTACAAAGCTTGGTCAACATGATCTATGCAAAATATATCCAAATGTCTATGTTATTCAGTCTACGTTCCAGGTATCTGTAAACATAGCTTGTCATTTTTATTTTTATTTTTCCACTTCTAATGATGTAAAATTTGGGGAATATCCACTGACACATTCATACTTCTCACACAAAAATAGACAAGTTACCTTAATGAACCTTAACAAACCTTTGATGTCATAGTTTTATATTGTTAGTGGAATTGAAAAGGAGAATTATCAAGTTTTACATTTTGTGGATCATAGAAATTACTATTTCAATGTAACCAAAGTACTTTGTTTCATTATGAATGTCCAAGAAAGAACTAAGAATTATTTTGAACAGACAGCTGGGAGAGTATTCTTGCTTTTATTTGAATTGGGCATGCCCAATGACACCATTTGATCCATGGAGCTAGTTGACCTCACCTAGTAGGATAAGACTCTTGTTGCATTCAAATTAAAATTGGGATATATATCAAAGTGGAACAGAAATTGGAAATTGAGAACAATCACATTTCAGGGCTACAACTTGTGATTTTTATACAGTACTAAATGATACAAATACATAGGTTACACTAAAGAGGCTGGAATAACCATGTAGATAGAAAGTAACAGGTTGTTTTGTACTTTGGTAATTATTGCTGCCCTTTCCTTTATCTGTGTTTCGGAAACCAAACCAGTGGGTTCCACGGCCAACCAAAAAGTTAATAAATCACAATTGTAACTTTTTTTTCTTTCAAAAGTAAAAAAAAAAAAAAAAGAAAAAAAAATCTAAAATATTTGTCATTTGCTTTTTTATTCTACACATAAACTTGTTATTATTAATAAATATTGATGTATATTATTGATGTCAATTTAAGTTTGATAACATTTTATATAAACTTATATATATATATATATATATATATATATATATATATATATATATATATATATATATATATATATATATATATATATAAAAAATATATATATAT
>Ga0099825_1003849_pt1 | contig 19877 bp, 10 predicted proteins | sample SiratroredBW_FD_76838 | JGI IMG/M metagenome (GOLD analysis project Ga0099825, IMG submission 76838) | Root nodule microbial communities of legume samples collected from California, USA - Siratro red BW | ecosystem: Host-associated > Plants > Roots > Nodule | place: USA: California | collected... | reverse complement strand
AAGAAGTGATCAATTAAAGTGTCTAAAACATTAGCCTATACATTCTTTCGTACTAAAAGTCAAATGTATACATAATAAGTATCAAAAAGCATGTATATTAGGCATTAAACACATACATTCTTTAATGCATCAAACTATCCAAGAAATTTCATTGTGCATTAAAATGTTCAAAAAAAAAAACTTTTAAAAAAACCCATCTTTTCTATATTTCATTTTAACCCCCCCCCCCCCCCCAATGTCTCTTTTCATCTTATCAACCAAAAAGTCAATGTTATTATCATCCTTATTGTTAAAATAGTTGGTTACCATCTTTATCATTCCAACAATTGGTATCAAATTCTTAACAATTCATATATAGTTTTAACTAAAACAATACAACCCAACAAAAATATGGCTCATAGACAATAGCATTTGATGACGAGGAGCATTTGTTAAAATTGTGAGACTAAAGATAAAACCTTACAAGAAATGTGTCTTACAACATATAACCAGTCACTAACCATACAAGAAAACCAAACAAAAATTGTTATACAAGTTGCATTAACATTTAATGATTTGCAAACATCTAATTCACAACCAACTACCCAATTTGATATCAGCCAATAACCACCTTAGTATCCACCCTCATAGCAATGATATTTTCTTCCATAGACCTTTCTATATTATATCAAAAGAGAGAGAGAAATATGTGTTAACACTACACATTCTTTTTCATGTTTTTAAACAATGTAGAGATACTTTCTACTATTGCAGATTGTTAGAAAAGAACCATCCAATTTGATCTCAGCCAATAACCACCTTAGTATCCACCCTCATAGCAATGATATTTTCTTCCATAGATCTTCTTATATTATATCAAAAAAGAGGGAGAAATATGTGTTAACAGAACACATTCTTTTTCATTTTTAAACAATGTAGAGATACTTTCTACTATATGTAGATTGTTAAAAAAGAATATGAGGCTTAGCTAAACTAAGAAGGGGGTGAATTGGTATTAAAAACTCTTTTAGAAGATTTATCCTTTCTTCAAGTTCTTTGAAAATTGTTTCAATTTGAAAAATTAAATGCAATTGATTTCAAAATCAAGATTGATAAAAGAATGCTAAACCACAAGAAAAAAAGGATAAAAGAAGAGAAATATTACACACAAAGAAAATACTAGTTTAAATCACAAATGATCCTACATTCGATATCAATTGTTCAACCTTACAATAATTAGGATCCACTATCTTTAAAAGTTTGTAGAAGCACACACTACAAGCAAAACAAACACAAGCTAGCAAGCAATACAAGATCAACTCTTGAACACACTTAAGAGAATATGTTCTATCCTTAGAACACTCCAAGAGGGTACCAACCCAATTAACTCTTAATCACACAAGAAAATATCAACTAGAAACACTCCAACAACTTAGAAAAAGAAAGAATGTACCAAAAATTTCATAACAGAATCAATTTCACAAGACAATTTCAACAACACAACACAACCTTTTGAATTTGTAATCTTGAAAGCACTATTTGAAAATTGAAAATATGTGTAAAAGAGTGAGACCAATGTTTTATTTATAGAGTTAAGAACATACTAATTAAAAACTAAGTCATAAGCATTTAATTGATTACGTTAAGTTGGTAATGGATTAATCTCAGTCAAATTTGAAAATCAATAAAAACACTTTCTGTTTTAATTGATTATAACATGTGTTAATTGATTATTTTAGCTTTGTATTTAATTTAGTAAATTATACAGGAATTTAAACAATTAATTTCTAAGAACATTTGAGAACACATAAGTTTATTCTCTATTTTAAGTGGTTAACAAAATAGATAATCAATTACCCTATTCTAAAACATTTGAAGAACATTTTAATCGATTACTTAAAATCTTAATCGATTAACATAGTCATGAAACCTCTTTTTACATGTTTTTAACTTTTGAAAACAAATTTTCTTCTAATTAATTTTAATACGAGTTTTGGGTTGAATTCAAAACCTTGTGAATATCTTGTGTAAAAGACTCTCAAACACATGCAATGAAAGCTAAAACAGTCAATACATCTTCAATATCAACATCTTCAAACATCATCATCAAAATAGTTTCTCTTGGGGCTTGACATTATTTTTTCAACTCCAATAATCTAACCATTTTTAATAATGACCACCCATACTTAATGCAAGATCAATACTTCGATGCCGGAGATTAAGCCGCATTACTTTCATTGGAGTCTTCAATCACACATGTACATACACATAACAAGGAACTCCCCCTTGCTCTAAGCTCCCTTGCATGAAATACAAGGAAAAAGTAGTAAAGAGACAAGACTAGGAATACAAAAATATTTAAACTCGTCTCCAAGCAAACATGTATAAATTTTCCCTATTGGGGTATTATAAGAAAGAAAATATGACAAGAATAATTCAAAACAACGTGTGTCACAGAGATATGAATTAGTCAAACAATTATAGAATAATGAATTATAATCAACTACTAATTGATTATCCTAAAATTAAATTTAATTGCAGAAATCATAAGTCTCTAGAATAATCAATTAAGTCGACTCATAATCAGTTATGTTGGAAAAATATTAGTTCTAGGAAACATAACTCTCTAAAATGATCTATTATCAGCCCTCACAATCGATTATTTTGCCCATAAATAAGAAAAAACAAAGATTTAATGTGATTTTAACCTATGATATGATATTTTAATTCATTATTTGATTATTCTAATAAATTGATATGTAGAATAACATATTAAATCTTAAACTGTGAGCACATAATACAAATTAAATCACTAAAATTTTTAACATAAGCATGAAATTTAAGACTTCGTCAAATATAGATCCATTCACTAAAGAGTCACCGATAATTTCTAAACTTCTTTTTATTTCATACAATCTATCTTCAAACAAAGGTTCAGTAAAGATATCGGCTAATTGATCATTTGTATTAATATATTCTATCATGTAGTCTCCTTTTACTATATGATCTTTTATAAAATGATGTCTAACCTCAATATGTTTTGTTCTAGAATGCAAAATTGGATTCTTAGTAAGATTTATTACACTAGTATTGCACACTTCCTAATAAATGATAGAAATTATCGTACACTTTAATATAACATTTAAATATTATTATTGTTATATTTGTTATATGTTTGATAACAATGCAAGATCAATGTAGTTGATAATGTTATATGATGTTAACATTTTCGTTAAAGCAACAATCATCTTTGAAGACCTATAAGAAGGCATCAACACTAAGACGAAGAACACAAGACACGTAATAAGAAAATACAAGTGCTATATAACCTTTTAGTGGTTATTAGATTTTAAGTGTTCTTTATGAGTGAGTGAAAACTTGTGTAATTTTTCACTATGTGAGGCTACCATACAAGTTTAAACTTCCCACTCTTCAAGAGTTATGTCTTTTGTTAGTTTGTGAGGTCGTAGTTTCAGATGGAACTCAAGACAACGTAACTAGGAGTCATTTTGTGTACCCATTATAAGCAGAAGTAGTTTGTGTACTCGCTATAATAATTAGTTTGATTAGTAATGTAATACCTTATACAATAGCTACAAAATAAAAACTAACCTAGAATTTAACTTTAGAGACAAATAAGATGACACCTGAATTTATTTTTTAGAGAAAAGTCAGTTATTTGGTTTAAATAAATAGAAAAATAGTTATTCATTTTTTATTTTTATAACAAAACAACAGTCTTTCTGAAAATTATTTCTCTTTAAAGTTTTCTGCCTTCTCTCTAGATTTTTGATCTCATCTGTTATCAGATTGACGATCATAGGTCATCTCTAGATTCCTAGCTTTTAGTAGAGTAAGAGTGTTAGATCAAAATCTTAGATTGAGTTAGGCTATCTCTAAGATCCCTAAGTTTCTGAAGCTCTTTGTGAGTTTAGGTAAGAGAAAATAATTGCATGTTTTTTATGTTAGTTTAAAATAGAAATTTATCTAAAGTGATGATATTTGGTAAGGGGAGCTAGTTTGAATGTTTTTAATAGATATTGTAATTACTTATTTTATGAATTCGATTAAGGGAAGCTAATTGTATCTTTTTTATGTTAGTTTGAAATAGAAATTTATCTAAAATAATGATATTTGGTAAGGAAACTAGTTTGAATGTTTTTTAAATATTTATTATAATTACTTGTTCTATTAAATATGAATTGGATGATTGTTTATATATTGTATGATGTAGTATCAATGTTTGTGAATGATATGCTGTGTGATTAAGACATATTATCTTTAGGAAAGAAGATACCCATGTTGAGATTGTTTTGTGCATTATTTGTGGATTTGTATAGAAGAATGTATCATGACTCTACTTGTAAATTGAAATCATATAGATGAAGATTACCATATGGTGAAAGTCGAAAGAGGTTCATATGTCTGCGCCACGGCTTGAAAAGAATCGGTTGGACTAGATTATATGGACTAACAAGTTCATATGACTACGCTACAGTGTGAAAAGGAACCGATTGAACTAGATCATATGGATTAAGAGGTTCATATGACTGCATTACGATGTGAAAAAGAACCAATTAGATTATAGTGTTAAAAAGAACCGATTAGACCAGATCATATGGATTAACCGTGTCACATGAGTGTGACGTGTTAATGATAATGTGATGTATGAGATGAATTATAAAATTCTAATGTGTTGTAGTTTGGTTGTGATAGAGATTTAATTAATGAGAATACATTTTTTTAAGTTCACTAGCTTACCCTCCTTTTTGTGTGGTGTTTGTTTTGTCTTTAAATTTGCAATGATTTTATATTACACGTGGGCAGAGGAATTGACAAGTGTTGTGACTCCTTAGTGAGTTGATTGAGAAACTTTATTTTATTTTATTTTGTGATTGTACGAAGATATTTTTATTAAATTTTATATGAAGAAATATATTTTGAAATATATGATTAATGTATGGATATTTATATTTAGGTTTATTATATAATTTATTTGGGATAAAGTTCTTATTATATGAAAAATGTAGAATGTTACAAGTGAACCCTCTTAAACAATTTCCTTGAATGAGAACTAGATGTAGCTTGTGTGTTTAGATGAATCAATATAAAAAAAGGAGGTAGGATTTTGGGCAACCATTTGGCTTGTCAGAGGTGGTACGGTGGTGCAGTTTGTCATCGGTGTTGATGGTTGTTATTCTCATCCCATTTTATTGCATGCTGTGAAGTTTGATCTGGGTTGAATTTATGGTGGATTTGAGTTAGATTTTGGTGAGGAAGCTTTGCTTTGGTTAGGAGTTGTTTGCTAATGTTGGACGATTCATTTGTAGTGGTCTGTAATGGCTTTGGGCTTAGGATTTATTCTTCCTGCACCTTCATACTGTCTTCCTGCACCTCCATAATTTTAAACATTCCCATTTTAACCATGAAGAAAAGACGAAAATATTCTTATTGTTGGTGTCTCGTTCATACTCAATTCAACGTTTATGGAGGTAAAACGTTTATGAATTGCGGATTGCACAATCCGCAATACATTTTAAAAGTATTATCATTGCGGATTGTATAACCCATAATTATTTTTCTTGCACCTTCAATATTGCGAGTTGTACAACCCGCAATTGAAAAAAAAATCAATGAATTGCGGGTTGTACAAACCGCAATTCAATTAAAAAAATTTTAATATTGCGGGTTGTACAACCCGCAATTCAATTAAAAAAATTATTATTGCGGGTTGTACAACCCGCAATTCATTTAAAAAAGAAAAAGAGGAGCGTGAAGGGAAATTAACCTGGAAGACAGGGACACTCAAAGGTTCATAGCAAATGCATCAATCAAGGACATCAGGGCTTGAAAGGAAGATTGGAATGGACCTAACTTTGGTGGCATTGCTCGCAAACCCATTTGGGGTAGCACAATTGGGTGGAGCAGGATGATGATCTTCACGCTCTTGAAGTTCAATTGAACGGTCTACAATTTCAAAGCTTCCTCACGAGTTTGGTTCTTCTTCTTCTTCCTCATCTTCCCTTCGTCGCTTCTAGTTGCAATTGTTGGGTCCTTCTCCATCATTATACCCCCAACAGAAATTTTAACCATCTCTCTCGCTCTCTTTCTCTCTCTCTCTCTCTTTCTCTCTCGCTCTCTCTCTCATTCTGCTTCTGCAAATTATCAACAACTTTCTTACACGAAAATGGTTGTTTTTTGAGCAGGGATTCCCTGAGGTAGCAACTTATTTTAATTTTGAATGCATTGCGGGTTACCTAACCCGCAACTTATTTCAATTTCGAAAATATGTTACAGGTTGTGTAACCTACAATGCATTTGAGAAACTACATTTTCTTTCAATTGATTCTATAATTGTCAAATGGCTAAAGATGGTTGTGGTGTGTCTTTGTGTTCGTGTGTCAAAGTGTGGCAGTGAAGGATGTAGGTGTGAAAGATGGAGATGTTGAGTGAAAGGAGTGAAGGGTAAAATGGGATTAAAAAAATTAAAAGGATAATATAGTAAATTCACATTTACTATGGAGGTGCAAGAAGACAGTATGAAGGTGTAGGAAGAATCAATCTGGGCTTAGTTGTGTCGTAAGTGATGCGTAGATGCTTTGTGGAGTTTTTTTTTCTTCGTTTTTGGAAAGTGGATTCTGAAAAAGTTATGGAATTTCATTTCCAAAAAGGCATTTGCTAGCATTAAAAGTTAAAGTTATGGAAAACCAATTCTGGAACATGTTTCCAAAGTAAAGTTTTTGGAATATGTTTTTGGAAAATAGTTTCTAAAAGTATATTTCAGAACTTCACTTCCAAAAGCTTTTTTCCACAATGCAGAAATAACCTTCTAAAAAGCTTTTTTCGGAATGCAAAATTAAGCTTTCGAAAACTCTAATCCATAACTCCAAAGTTACTTCCAAAAAGCATTTTCCATAATGAAAATTTTATCTTTTGGAATAGTTTTCTGTAAAAAACACCTCTCTTACGAAAAGAGCTTTTCACAAGCCAATAAATATATTCTGGCATACTCATTTCGGATCGCAACTTAAACCCCTCCATTACACCTCTTCCTTTCATATAAAAATAAGAAGGATAAAATTAGAATTTTGAAAATCTAATGAGGTGCATAAAGGAATTGATGGGGTGTAGAAAACAATTACCTAGATATATTAATGAGAGGGTTAAGGCCTAAGAGAAGTTAAGGCCCACAAGCAGCTTATACATGCACAACTTTAAGGGAGAAAGAGAAGGAAGAGTTAGGGTAGAAAAAAATAAAGAAAGAGAGAAAAGAGAAAATGTATGAAGAGGAACAAAGATCAAAAAGCCCAAAGCCCGGAATTATGTCATCCTTGAGGTGAGTGAGTTCCCTTTTCTTTTTCCTAACCTTGTGATATATGTTTGTATATCTTCGATTTTCTTCATTTTTTTTTTTTTGCCCTAAGTGAGTATTTTAATGGATTTTTATATGACTAAGTGATTTACATGTTGTTAAGAGTGATTAATGCTTGATTTTGCAATAGAAGTGTTGTGGAGTCATTTGATATGTTTATAATAGGTTGGGAGGCCATAGACGATTAGGGGGAAGCAAAATCGCAAATGGTCATGATTTTGTAAAAACGTATGTTTTGTATACATTAAGATTTGTCAAGTGAAAGTCTTCACGTCTGAGCTTTTAATCCAAGAGTAACTAAATGAAATTAATTTTTGTCAAAAAAAATATTACTTAGATTGACCACTTAAAATTCATTGATAGGAAATCACTTTGTTAGGCACAAAGTCTTATGAACTAAGTCTTAAAACCCTAAAACATATATGTGTATGTATGTGTATTTTCTTCCACGTGGAAACAATATATATTAATAAAGGTGTGAATGACATTCATTGGTTAGAATTATGATAACTTATTATTTAATTACCAAATTAATTGAGTAGCTTTAATTTATTTTTTTATTATTTTATTGAATTAATAATAATCAATAATTTAATAAATATTTTCCTTTAAAATAACATTTATAATAATTATTTATTTTTCTTTTATAGTCATTTATTACTATATGCTTTTAAGTTTTATATGTTTCACTAAAGCTATACATGTTATATCATATTGATATCATTTGATCAATTTAACTTTAATTGTACAAAATTTCATCCAAAGGTATCTAATAGATGGAAGAAATGGAAATTCTAATTCTCCGAATCAAAATCGTGAGAGTTGTCAAAAGAAAGCTACCCTTAACATATTTAGGTGCTTTGGATATGGAAAATCAAGAACAAATAATATTGTTAAGGATGATAATGTCATAAACCATACTAGAAGCTCTTCAAATATTCTCAGTAGCTCTTCAAATCCAACTCAATGTTTTGCAAGTTCTCTTGATAACCTTTCAACAACTTCTCAGTTGAATAAAGAAGAACATTTTAGTCATCAATCAAGTTATGAAAAAGAGCTTGTAGAGGAAGTACTAGCAAGTGGGCGATAAAGATGATTTTGTAACAATTTTCTAGCTTTTAAAGAATATATAAAGTTGGTTTATTTTATCATGTTTAGGATATGGAACATTTGATAACCTCTTTATAACAAACTAAATATAATTTTATCACATTATATTTGAGAATAACATTTTATTTTAAAAAATATTTCAATATTTTTATATCTTTTATTTCTTTAGGAATATGTTAAATGTATTAGTAGAAAGATATAAGGTATTTAATCAAAACAATAAATATTGGATTTTTTTTTTTACTTCTATTTGACTAATATTCTTTGAATTCTTACGTGATTGTGAATACTAATGACTTTGAATATGAGTGGATCAATTTTTTTCATATATTTTCAATCAAAAAAAGTAACATAATTTTTTATAAGTTAAACTAACATATATATATATATATATATATATATATATATTATCAAAATTTAATTTTGAGAAATTAACATAAAAGAGTGTTCTCACTAAATTTCGTATGAGTTAGTTTTAACTTATACTTTTTTTTCTTTAAAAGTAGTTGTAAATTAGTATTTTTAGCTTGTATATGTCTTCGGTTTAGTATGTACAAGACATTAAACTATAACGTTTACTTTATTGATGAAGGATGAATAAAGGATTGGTGTCAAGAATCTTTGTTCAATAAAGTGAAGACAAAGAAAATAAGGAGAGAGAAAGTTAATGCAATTTGTTTGTTAAAAAAGAACATAATAAAAATAAAGCGACTTGTTCACTTATTTTTATTCGTTCTTTATTTATCTCTTTAATTTATATTAAATCAATTAAATTATATAGTTTTTAACTTTATTGTATTTTATGTGTTACTTATTTATTTTTGACTTATTTTTTCTGTGTTTTTAATTTCTCTTGATCTAATAATAAGAAGACAAACAATCCAAAGATGATGACATCATTGTTTAGTTTCGTTGGATCAATTTATTCGTAGTAAAGAAGGGTCAAATTGGAAAATGGTTATTTGGTCACACTCACCTCCTCAGGGAAATTGTCACATATTTGCAAAAATTTACAACGAGATTCACCAGTCAATGTGTGAATTACCATATTATCCTTGCATAAAGCAGAACATGTAAACTTATCTCTTTGACAGTTCACCAACTATCATAATTTGATGAGTTAAGTTGATATTTTTAATTCATTTTAAATTTTCCTGTTTATTTGATGGATTACAAGTAAAATGAGATAAAATGATTATTTTAATTTTTAAATTAAAATGAAAAATAATTTGAAATACTAATTTAAAGAATGTGAATATGAAATAATACTATAACTTAGATTATTAATATTAGATTATTAATATTTTAAAATTAACTTTTAATTATTAATTATAATAGATCTAAAATAATAATTCTTTTAATTTATCCATAAAAACACTATTGATCAATTAAAGATTTAAAAAATATTTTAGAGTTAAATATGTTTTTAATATATATATATATATAGTAAAATAAAAAAATTATCTAAAAAATTGATGGAACCAGCTCAAATTTTCAGCCATCCTATCCTGCATTTAGCTAATCAATAATGAATCAAGTAAAACCTAATCATACTAACTTATTTTGTCAGTCTGCATCAATTATATAATCAATTATTAGCATTTTATTATTGTGTAATTGGTATGTTAAGGAAATGCTTGAATTTAATTAGTCTATTGTTGAAGTCTATAAGATGTACATGTTACCCTTGATTAATGGTTTGGTTCATTTCAATCATTGATTAAAGCGATATGATACATTTAGTAATTTGTTTTTATGATTGGAAAAAATTGTCAATTGTGGAACAACTTTTAATTGATATGTAAGTTGTATATGACTTTTGGGAACATGATGGTTAATGTTTAAAATATTTGTCTAGTAATTAATTATATCATGTATTTATGTAAAATACACTAACTAAATTATCAAATTTTTTAATAACTGATTTTGCCATGTATTTATATACTAACTAAATTATAATTAAAAACTTTCCAGCGAGCAATAATATTTATATTCAACAAATAAAATACTAGAATCAATTTGTTAATCAGGACATAAGTATTAAAAAACACTGGATGACGCCAAGATAATATAAAAAATTGATAAAAGAATTATGCATTTGGGTTAAGTAGTACTATCCTTCGGAAGTAAAATTAGTAAATGTTTATATTTATATCCCAAAATGAGTTATATTTATATTTATAATTTTTAGAAGGTATTTATTGAAATTAAAATCAATTACTTTTTATATAATGCTTAAACATCTCTTCATTAAGTTCACTCCTACGAATTATGTATATAAAGGCCAATTTTTTATTTTAACAATTCTTTCTCCATCCCAATACCCTCATCCTCATCCTGCACCTTTATATTCAACGAAAAAAAATGCAAATATGTTCTTAAATGATAAATGGTAAAAGACCAAAATACTTTCTACTTTCATTTACTTCCTTAATCACTCTTATCTGTTTCATTCTTCCTTTGTTTACATTCGATTCACTGTAGCATTCGGTTTAGTCATTGTATCTGTTTTTCACTTTCACCATCAACAAAAGCGATCTGTGTGTGTGGGTGAGAGTCTGCAACGTTCGCGTCGCAGATCTGGAAGGAAAAGCTATGTATTTGCTTCAATCTGAATTAAAGCTTTAAACAAGTGAAAAGTAAAAAAAATTGATGTTTATTAGCACAATTTGTGAGTGGTATTGATGATTAAATTAGTTAATTTGATGATTAGGTTGCCGTCGACAATGAATCTACATTGGAGAAGACAAAATTCATATGAACCGGATGTCCTGCGTCTGGTTTACATTTTGGAAAAAAACCAAAATATAAACCGGATAGGGGGTCATTCTATTCATATTTCCAGTTCACATTTTCATTTGGAAATGTCAATCAGATGGCCCCCATCCAATTTACAATTTTTTTCAAAATATAAACCTAATAAATGTGAACAGGATGATACCCCATCTGATTTACATTTTGAAAAAAATTGTAAACCAGATACAGGACATCCGATTCAATATATATTTAAAAAAAAAACAGAAGGTTTTTTCGATCATTTTTACAAGGACAATTTTTACATTTTTAAAACTTATGGAAATATAAGACGAGGATATTGGAGTGCAGAAAGAATCCATCTTTAACAAAAGCTGGTCCAATCTCATAAGTTGAATTAGAACTAGAGGAGTTTTAAATAATAAATTATTGTATTAAATGTTAATGTAGATGATAAAAGTTTTATTACCCAACAATAGTAATAAAAGTAGAAATGCACTAAGTAATTCATTATTTAATAATTAAATTTCACTTTTTAAATAATTTTTTAATATTATTTTAAATTTCATAAAATATTTATTTTATAATTAATTATATTTTAATTTTAGTTTAGGTTCATTTTTATTAAATTACCACAAAAAGTATTTTAAAAAATTATTATATTATCTAATTTTATCCTCTCATTAACTAAATCAATTCTCAACTTTTCATTTTTTTTCTTTTTTCTTTTTTTATTCTTTTCTTTGCCGGTCAGTGTGTTTCATAAATCCTTTCTCTAAGTTTCCTTCTTTCTCTCTCTTTATTGGTCTTTTCATTCATTCTGTGGAGAGACTTGTTGGGTTCTCTCAGCTTTCACCTTTCCAGGCTCTGATCCAAAGAAAAATCTCAACTTTCTTCAGCAATTCATCTCTACCACTTCTGGGTACTGCTTCTTTTTCCCAAGCTCAGTGAAGCAGGAGATGGCTGTGAGTTCTTCCACCTTGTCTCCCCTCTTTCACTTTTTCTTGTCTTGTGTGTGTTCCTTGCCCCTGACAAAATTTGAGGAAAAGGGTAGGGAATCAGAGTTTCAATCTCTTGCATTATGTTGTAATTTTTTGTTCAAGTGCAATTCCTTCTTATTTTTATATTTACTGTGCATACTTTCATGTTCTGAAGCTCTGATATAGTTGGAAAAATTTGATTTTATTTTTCTGGTTTGCCATCCCTTTATATCCTGCTGATTGGAATCATGAGGCAGTTCATGTTAACAAATGATTTAAGCTTATGATGGAAACTAGTTTCATGAATCAGGTTTGTTAAAATTTTAGCTTAGGCTTATGAAATAAATTCTTTTGTTTTTATGGATTTCTTACTTCTAAGTCTATTAGGTATGCATAAAGTATTCAGTACGAGTTGTAGTTGTAGTTGTATGTACATTAATATTATCGTTATTGGAAAAACAAAAAATCTTACTCTTAAGTATAATTTTTGGTTGAATTAACATAGATAAAGCAACTAGGTCTGCTATTTGTAGATAGAAATAAACTGATTAAAACCAAATTTTCTTTCTATTTTTTTGGATCTACTTTTTTATAAACCGAACTGTTTGGTTTAAACTATGAACTAAAATGAAGAACCAAACCCAAACAAAGATGCTTATTATATTAAATACAATGATATGTGTTCAGAGTTAATTAACAACAGACAAACATACACGAGTTTGTCTCTTGATGGTTGTTTTATGGACAAACATAAACATGCATGAGTATGGCTCTTGATGATTCTTTTATGGTTTGATTGTATTTTACTTGCAATGTATTTATATTTATAAAACAAGAAAACAAATTTGTATTGTAATTTTTAACTATTAAATTATGTAATTTATAAATATGAAAGAAAGTAGAAATTATGAATGTAACAACAATCATACAAAGATAATTCACAACATGTCTCTCTGTTTGATAATACTCACCATGAAATGTTTCACATTTTTTTTGTACAAAATGTTTTAACAATTTTATATTGACAGAACTAATTCCAACCGAATCGCAAAACTTTGTTTGATTTACTTCGGAATTTATATTAAATTTAAACCAAATCAAATTAAACCACATTAATTTTTATGTTTGATTCAGGTGACTATTTAATGAAACACCAAACCAAACCAAGTCGCAAACACCCTATCCCATGTCTAAGTGTTTACAATAGCAAAAACTAAAAACTTCACAACATTATATAAAGATAAAGTTGTTAATGTAGAATAGTGCTATGTATTGAGTGGATGGAGCTATATCATGTGGATTTTAGTTTCTGCATATTTTTAGGGATCCAGATTAAAAATTAACATCCATAACAAAGACTTCTTTATTTAATTTGTTTTAGAGATATTATAATATTCTATATATAAAGGGGAAAACATGTTCCCCTGAATGGTTTCGCTTTCCTTCAAAGTTAACTTTTATATATTAAGATATAATTTGCACATTTTAATTCGTCTATATGTTGTATCCATATTCTTATATATCAAGTTTTAAATGAGGCAATGAACAAATTTTGGTTAATTCAGAAGGTTAAGAATCCTATTTTGTTATTTCTTACAAAAACTAATGACTTTAGCAGGCTTTATATATTTGCTAGAGATGTTTGAGCAACTTTGAAAAGCTGTGTCTACAACTTTGTTCAGGTAAGCAAAAAAGGACAACCAAAGTGCCAACTATAAGAAATATGTTGGATAAAATTATTTTGGAGCTATGATCTGAAGATCCGGTGGCATAACAAAGAAATATGAACTTTATATCATTAGCTAATTTTTTTCTCATAGTTGACTTGTAAAATAGCTCGTGCTATAGTTTACAAAATTTCTTGCTTTTTTAAAGATGAAAAACCATAAAAGGAAAGTTAAAGATCTCTACTTTCGGAGTGGTCCAACATGATTTATATAACATGGTAAGGACACTAAGACAATCAGGGAGATTGAATCCTCTAATCATGGGTTTTTCTTCTAGACTAATTTAATACTGAAACTGCATCATTAGATCCTAGCTCCAAAGTAACTCCATCCAACATAACCATCTTTGTTTAGTTCCATTAATGGGTCAAAGCATTTCCCTGGACCCCACCATGGCTGGAACTTTGTAGCACCAAGTTACCTTTTTTGTTTAATACATATTTGCAGATCCAGATAAAGCTATGGTCAGCTGTATCTCAAATGCATCTGGCCTTTGAAACAAAGAGCCACCTTTGCGCTTTTCTTTCCTAAGAAATCACTAATATCTTTTCAGTTTTTCCATATAATTATGACTCTTGTGTAACATCAACTGAAAACACAGTAAATTTTATGGGGAATTCACTGCTTCATTTGACTTTTAGTTAGTAGGTGACTTTCAGTGGTATGAGCATATGCAACATTTTTTGAATACATAATGGATGGTCTGATGGAAGACAAGCGAGTGAAAATGAATAATGCTTTTTGTGATTTAAGTTGTATGATTTTTGCAAATATGTATCCGTTGATATGAAGTTGTTAGGTTTGTAAATTAAATCTAGGGTTTGCAAACTAAACTATGCTATGTTAGTTTGAACATCCTCCAACCTTTTGAAACTGGAATTGAGAAATCTAAATTGAACTTGATGAAAATGTAAATGAACTAACCTCAGCTGTTGAACAAGCAAATTGTCGAGTCTCAGCCTTGTTGGTTGAAGTTAAGAGACTTACTAAAATATTAGTCCTAAAAAATAATTTGAAGACTTTTAATAACAATAGCTCTAGAACTTGTTTCAACAAGCAAATTGTCATCAATCATCCTTGTAGGATGAAAGTGACTTCTTAAAAGATTTTAGACCTACAAAATCATTCTTGATTTCATATAACAACAGCACTGAAACTTGTATGCTGACTCATATCATGCCTTCTGAAAGATACTAGGTGGTTATATAATTAAAGAATGTTAGGAACCAAGAACCAGAATGAGAAAGAAAAGAAATATTTTGTTGAATAGAAGAGAAATATCTCCTCCAAGGGTTTCCCCTTCACAGATGGTGCTAAGGTTCAATTTACAATGACAACAAATCTAAATATCTCCTTCTGTTCTTCTTCCCCTATTGATACCTAATTAACAACCCCTCTAAGTAACTAACAGATCATTATTCTAACTTTCCTAACTAACTCCCCCTTTCTCATAGTCCTGACATAGAATGATATCTTCTTTGGAACCTGGTTGCTGGAAATTTTCTCACAAGACTTAGAGATCAAAGGAAATTTCTGGCAATTATTCAGTCCTGCAACGGTATTCAGAATATTGAATTTATAAGATGACACAAGCGAATTGTAAATGAAGTCTTTAATGAGCCAGTTTCAACTTTAAATATTTTTTGTCTATTGTTTGGTTCCCAGGGAGTGGAGAAGAACATGGACGTTATTGACAGTTAGTCGCTTGAATTTTATAGAGTGATATGTGAACATACTACTCTGTTGTAAAGTGTGTGTATGCTTGATTACAGTAAATTGAACTAAGAGACATCGTAAAATACCATGATGCTGCTAATAACAAGTACGCAAGGTTAGTAAATAATAAATTGCATCAATCTTTTAACCATGTTGTCTGTCTTTGGGTCAATGCGGCTGCAACGACTTAAATTTTCTTTAGCAAAAAATTGAATATAATGGTGATTAATTGGTAAAGAAAAAGGTTTACGTAAGTAAAGAAAATAAATGCAACAATTGGTGAAAAAATGCTTATAGTAAATTGCATTTTTTTATTAATGTGATAATGATTATAAATGTGTAAATGGGTAAAAACTACCTAAATGTAATATAGAAAGTTTGAGAGATACCATACCTGAGAGGAAGGAGAGATTAAAGACCAAGCAAGAAGAATAAAGATTAGAACAGTTGAGATGCAAATTGGACTTCAAAATGCAGGTATAGTTGTTAATGGGGATACTAATTAGTTTTGGACAATTCTCCGGCTTTGGTTCTGTAAGCATGGTTAAGGACCTTTCTGATTTGACGAGTCTTACCTTACATGGTCCCTTCCCTGATCTTTATGATTAGGGGCCTACGGTTGGTTGGGAGGCTTAATCCCTGCTAATTCCGTTTTCCCATGCCTCCATCCCTAGTCTCATACATACAGCAAATGTACTTCTGTTACAGTACTTCTTAGGTCATGCTTTATTGTTTTTTACCTGGGTTATGAATAATATTTTGCCACTTATAAGAGTGGGGATAAGTAAAACATCATATCCTAAAATATGGGATTGTAGGCTTCTGCTTTTGATTATATATTCTTGTATATTTTGCATTGTTCAGTTGCATGACACTTTGTAAAAGGCTATTTGGAGTTTTTGTCTGCATAATCCTTCCCCCATTTCAGAGTTGGGGATTTGTTTTGATGGACAATAATGGATGGGAAACAAGTTAGATGGAGAAATTTTGTTTCTGGGTATGCAATGCTTATAGTGTTTTACTGTGCTTACGGAAATGCTAAATTTTTGTAGTTTATGTTTACTATTACATTTGCTTTGGGAAAATTTAAGGTATGTTTGGGGATCCGGTGGTGGGGTGGCAAAAGTATGTTGGTAGAAGGAAGTGCAGGGTATCTTTTTGGGTAAAAAGTACTTTCAAAGTGTTTGGAACGGATTTCCAAGCATGCACTTAGTCTTCTGTGATTCACCAAGGTGTTTTCATTTGTTTCTTTCTTCATCTATATACGCATTCTGATCAGAAGTCTTTTAGACTTAAATTGAGTTTGGTGGTATCATCCTCTGCTAGCTGGCTGTTCTATCATTTTACATTCAAAGCGAAATAGATCCCAGTGTACTACATGGTATATATACTGCAGAATGCAGCCATTTTCATAACAGCACTTTGCTATGGAAATAATCATATAACATGTTCAATCTCCTGAAATGCCAAAAGATGATCCTTATTACAAAGAAAAGCAGAAGGAAATTCTCCATTGATAACTCTTGTTGTGATTGGAATGACATCCATAGCGTTTGAACTTGTATCCATTACTTAACAGGACCTTTTCAATGTTTCTATTTGACAGCAAAATTCTCATGATCCAAAGTTTGGCAATCGGGAGAATGAAGAAAATGTCTCAGATACAGCTTATTCTGACAAAGCCCAGAAAGGTCAACCTGGTTCAAAGATGATTAATCCAAATGAGCCCAAGGAAAATTCATTTCCAGTTTCTTCTGGTGATCTACCCCATTCAAAACCAAGAGTTCACTCAGAGGATCCATCTGGAAAGGGATCAGTGAGATCCACATATGAGTTACAAAAGAGCAGGGAGGATGGTGATGCTAAACATCTCACTGACTCTCCAGCTCGCCGCGACAATGGCAGCAATAGGAGTGCCACTGATTCTGCCCATCGCGGCCAGGGAGTAGGTTCTACTGACAACGGTAGAAAACCTTCAAGACAAACTATTGGATCGGAACACAATTTTGACCGTTCGCCCCTTCATCGCCAGGCCAAAACCCCTGGCAGAGATAGTCCTTCTTGGGAAGTAAAGAATTCAAATGACACCAGCCATGGTACCCCAGGAAGGTCCCGGTTAAGACCATCTAACCGAGGTGATGAAACTGTAAGTTTTCTATTCTCCTGTTTTATGAATCTTAACGAGACTTTCCTTCGCGAATAATTTCTAATCTGTAGCACTCTGATTTGGCAGCCCGATAAAGGTGCTGCTGTTCCAAAATTTGGTGAGTGGGATGAGAGCAACCCTGCGTCAGCTGATGGCTACACTCATATTTTCAACAGAGTGAGGGAGGAGAAGCAGGTGGGGGCTGGACATGTGCCAGGCACACCTAATGCTAGACAATATGGAGTGCAGAATCATCCTGCTGATGAGAAAGCTCAGGTATGCCTGCAAAACCTGTTTCAGTACATCTATAACTTTGGAGTTTTCATCGTACTGACATTTCTTTGCTTCTCTTTTTTTATTCTTGCTTCTTCAGAGTTGCTGCTTTTGCTGGGGGAAAAAATGATTTGTGAAAGTATAAATTATAATATGAAGAGAAAAGATATGGGAATGGACATGAGGTGTGCCTAGCACTTGTAAATATTCAAGGCTCTCTCTTCCCAGGAAAACATTGTATACGTATGTTTGTGTTAAATCTGCGTCGTCTTCTCCTCTGTCTTTCTTTTGGTCAGTAAAGACACTGATTGCAAGATTGTGAATTGTCCTTTTTAATCTTTGGTTATGTAACTGCCACGCTTTATAATTCAATTTTCTGTATTTAGATGGGATATACAAGATTTATTATACAATTCTTTTATAATGAATTAATGGGTTGTGATTTTAGTCCTATTTTGTTGATCACCTGCAGAATAACTGAAACGGATCCTATTTAATAACAAAATCCTGAAATAGATTTCTTGGTCTTTGTAAGTTATGTAGGTTCTTAAATGAATTCAAGTTATGTTTAGATTGTCAGTTGTTGACCTTTATGCTCACCTAGCATCCCTCTTTACTCCTTTCTTGTGACTAGACCATATGTCTTGGTTTGTCTGCAGGATTTCCTTCATTTCCGATGATAACGAGTGACATTTTTCGTATTATTTATTGTTCTTATAGTTACAAAAACTTCTTTAACTTTAAGTCTATATACGTTAAAGTTTTCTATTTTTTTGGAGAAAGTTCACCGTAACATTGATATTAAAATCACTACTTTTGTTAATATTTAATTTTTATGGATAAATCCGACTGAATGTTTTTTAGTGAGACCTTTTCGCCCAACTGTCATTCTGTACATAACTTGAATCCAATAATTTGAGTTAATTTTCATTCAAATTAATAGCATGTTGATAAAAAGATCCTATTTCAATTCTTATATATACTACTTTTAATATTTGCGTAAGTAATAGAAAGATAAATCGAATGCGTATGAACTAAAAAAAAAATATTGAAAGTTATGCGTGGGACTAAAATAAAATGTTTTTACTTGTAGAGACTAAGATCTTTGTATTTATCAAGACCCAAATTAATAAGTGAACTAGTTTATTTAATAATGGGACCACTTCCTGGCTTCAGCATCTTGAACACCCTCTTCTCCAAGAATGATGTTTTGGTTGGCTGGGAACTCACCGAATAGGACTTTGTTTGATTGAAAGATGCAAGGCTATCATCATCTAACGACTTCCAAAACTCATAATCTGGTTCCCATGGAATTTCAATCAGGTGGTTTGGTTTATCAACCTCTTCTAAAATACGGCCGTCATCATAAGGTCCTAGGTAGGATAATGGAGAAGCCAATTGTTGTTCTGGTTTGTGTGCAACTATCTGGCCTGAATTTACAATATTGGTATCCACAGCATAGATTGAAACTGATAATGGAGAAGCCAATTGTTGTTCTGGTTTATGTTCAACATTCTGGCTCGAGTTTACAATCTTTGACCCACAAGATAATGAACCTGATGACTCTTTTGGATCCTCAGTCATGCCAATTAGTTCGCTGGACACTTGTTTTTCTGAATCCTGCTCAATTTTATCGCCCATTGAAAATTGCTCAGCTTGGTCATAAAATTCATTATTATACGCTGTTGTAGTCTTATGTGAATTTGGCCTCTCATTTGAGAAAAATGACTGAGATGAAGAGGAAGAGGTTGAAGTTATTGTTGATTCTGGCTTGGATTCATCTGTACTTGATTCTGAACATTTTTTAGGAGCCAACCTTT